>Ga0302279_10000328_pt1 | contig 69240 bp, 60 predicted proteins | sample III_Bog_N3_3_FD_194541 | JGI IMG/M metagenome (GOLD analysis project Ga0302279, IMG submission 194541) | Peat permafrost microbial communities from Stordalen Mire near Abisko, Sweden - III_Bog_N3_3 | ecosystem: Environmental > Terrestrial > Soil > Wetlands > Peat | place: Sweden: Abisko... | reverse complement strand
TCTTTCTGCAGGTGCCCACCGAGAAGACGATGGGCATCGTACAGAAGATCTTCTACTTCCACGTGCCGTCGGCCTACTCGATGTACATCGGCGCCGCGGCCTGCTTCATCGGCTCGGTCATGTACCTCATCAAGCCGACCGACGCGCGCGACGCCCTCGCGCGCGCAGGCGCCGAGGTCGCCGTGGTGTTCGGAGCCATCGTGCTGACGACGGGGCCGCTCTGGGCGGCGAAGGCGTGGGGTTTCTACTGGACGTGGGACCCGCGGCTGACGACCGCGCTGTTGAGCGTGCTCATCTACGTCGCGTACCTCGTGTTGCGGGGGTTCGCCGGCGACGGCGAAGGGGAGCGAAAGTTCTCCGCCGCGCTCGGGATCCTCGGCGCGTTCAACTTGCCGATCATTCACTTCAGCGTTCAGAAGTGGAGCGGCCAGCACCCCACGGTCATCACCGGAAAAGGGGGGGGCCTGCAGCACCCGGACATGAAGCTGGCGCTGGGGCTCGGGTTCGCGGCCTTTACGTTGTTCGCGGTGGCCGCGCTGTGGGCCCGGGTTCGCGTCGAAGTGAGCACGAGCCGGCTCGCGCGCGCGGAAGAAGACGCCATCGACCTCGGGCTCGACGATCGGAACGAAGGATGATGCAGAACAACACGCAAGCCGCCCCCGCCGAATCCGCGAAACCCGCAGACGGTGTCACGACGCCGGAAGGGCGCTCCACGGCGTTCCAGGCCGTCGAGGGGGGCCCCGAGCAGCACAGCGGGACCACGCTTCTCGTCGAAGCGTACGCCGTCCTCTGGGTGATCCTCATGGGATGGCTGCTCCTCGTGTGGCAGCGTCAAAAGAACGTGGGCGGACGCCTGGACGCGCTCGAGCAAGCGATCGACCGCGCGGCGGCCAAGCTCGAGAAGAAGTGAACGGCGAGCGAGGCGGAACGTACGCATGCACGGCCCCGGTCCAGAGCATTTCATCTTCATCCCCGGCGTCCTGCTGATCGGGATCGTCGTCGGGTACATCCTCGGCACGCGTTCGGCGCGGGACGCGATCGAGAAAAAGCGAAGGCGCAATCGGGAGTGACGGCATGATCGACTTCGACATCACAGAGGAACAAAAGGCTCTCATCGACACGGCGCGGCGCTTCGCGCGCGAGCGCATCATCCCGGTCGCGCGGGAGTGCGATCGCGACGCGCGTTTCCCGCGCGACGTGTTCGAGGATGCGTGGAAGATCGGTCTGGTGAACCCGACGCTACCCGCCGAGTACGGCGGCGCGGGGCTCTCCGATCTCGAGTCGGCGTTCATCACCGAGGAGCTGGCGTACGGCTGCAGCGGCATCCAGACCAGCATGACGGCGAACACGCTGGGGCTGACGCCGATCAAGCTCGGAGGCTCTGCCGAGCAGAAGAAGAAGTACTTGGGGTGGCTCGCCAGCGAGCCGATCTTCGCGAGCTACGCCACGACGGAGCCGGGAGCCGGCAGCGACGTCGCCGGACTTCAGACCCGAGCCACGAAGGACGGGAGCGGCGGCTACGTGCTCAACGGCCAGAAGGCGTGGATCACGAACGCCGAGTTCGCCTCGTTCATCACCGTCTTCGCGACGGAGGATCCGGCGCTGCGCCACAAGGGGATCGGTGCGTTCATCGTGCACCGCGACGCGGCCGGGGTGAAGGTCGGCAAGCACGAGGACAAGCTCGGCCAGCGCGCCAGCAACACGGCCGTCGTGATGCTGGAGGACGTGAAGGTGCCCGCGGCGCAGGTGCTCGCGCAGCCGGGGCACGGATTCAAGCTGGCGATGGAGACGTTCAACCAGACGCGGCCCGACATCGGAGCGATCGCCGTCGGCTTGATGCGGCGCTGCCTCGACGAGTGCGTCGCGTACGCGAAGGAGCGCAAGACCTTCGGCGTGCCGATCGCGCAGCACCAGCTCATTCAAGCGATGATTGCCGAGATGGCCATCAAGCTGGAGGCGACGAGCCTGCTGGTGCGCAAGGCGGCGTGGAACCTCGACCAGGGGGTCCGCAACCCGATCGTCAGCGCGTACGCCAAGGCGTTCGGCGCCGACAGCGCGATGCAGACGGCCCTCGACGCCGTGCAGATCTTCGGGGGCAACGGCTACGTGAAAGAGTACCCCGTGGAGAAGCTGATGCGCGACGCCAAGCTGCTCCAGATCTACGAGGGGACGAGCCAGATTCAGCGGCTCGTGATCGCCAAGAACATCCTCGGCGTGTGATCCGGCGCGGCGCCACTCTCGCGTGCGTGCTGCTCGCCGCCTCGTGCGGGGGCGGCACGCGCGACGTCGTGCCCGAGACGCACGACGTGCGGGCCGGCGACCCCGCGGCGCGCGCGAACGGGAAGCAAGACGCCTACGCGTTCGTCGCACGTCGGCCGATGGGGTCGGTCGCGCTGTCGAGTGAGCATGGGCTCGGGCTGGAGATCGCCTCGGGCGCGGTGGCGCACCTCGCCGATTCGATGGACGCGTGCGCAACGGGGCTCGCGCGCAGCGGGAAGCTGGTCGACGGAGCCGTGCGCGTATCGGCGTCGGTCGCGCCGGGGGGGGCGGTCACGGTCGCGCGCGTGACGGTGGCGCCAGGCGACGCCGTCGCGGCCAACGCTCTCTTGTGCGTCCTCGCGCCGCTCAAGATGATCACGTTCGCCCCTGGCGACGCGAACGCCGATCGCGCGCTCGCCATCGACGCCACGTGGGGACCTCCTGCGTTCGCGCGGTAGGCGTCGCGCTACGGTCCGCTGGGGAACGTCGTTGGTGGGGCGAGCGTGATCGTCGCCGGCGCGATCGCCCCGGCCACGGCCGTGTAGACGGGGGGCGAGCTCGTGTTCTGCCCTACGTAGAGCATCGTCCCCACGCTCCAGTCGAACAGCGTGGGTGCGGCTTCATGCTTTCCTACGGAGTACACCGGCGTCGCGTCTCGGACGAGGAGCCCGGTCTCGCCGTAGCGCGCCGCGAAGCCGATCGCGCTCTGGCGTCCCGTCGCGCCCGGAAGCGCGTCGTAGCCGGTGTAGAGGACGCGAACCTGCAGCCGTCCCGCCGCCGTAATGCGCGGCGACACGAACGGATCGGCGACCTGGGCCGAATCGAACGGGGGCGCAGCGTCAGGGGCGAGCGTGGTGACGTCGAACGGGAGCGGTGAGAAGACCGGATCGATGGTGGGGGTGGCAGGGTTCCCGTCGGCTCGTGTCCACGTGAGCCCGTCGCTGCTCGTGGCCTCGCCGATGGAGTTCGCTGCGGCATAGAGCATGTGCCAGAGGCCGCTCGGGAAGACGGCGACGCTCGGCTGCGTCGGCGGCGTGGTCTCCCACGTGAGGGGCGCGTCGGTCGCGAGCACGGGTGCGCCGTGCTTGGTGAACGTGAGCCCGTCGCTCGACGTGGCCACGCCGATTCCGCCAGCCGCTGCATAGTAGAGATAGATGGTGGCTCCCACGCGGAGGGCGCTGGGCGAGTGAACGCTCCCGCCTTCCCACGGCTCGTCCGCCTGAAGGACGAGCGCCGGGAGGTCGCCCGCCCCTGGGTCGGCCGCCGTGCCGAAGAAGCTCCGCGCGTCGTCGGCGCGGCTACGCATGATGACGGTGGAGGAGCCCGTCCTCGTGGTCTTCGTCGCCGTCACGTACAGCGCCACGTTCGCGCTCGAGGGGTCGGTGTCGAGCGCGAGGGCCGACGGCTCGCGGTAGTTGGAGGTGGTGCCGTCCAGCACGTACGGAGGGACGCCGAGCACCTCGGTAGAGCCGAGCGCGCGGAACGGACCGACGCCCGATGTGGGCAGGTTGAGCCCCTCGGGTCCCTCGTCGCCGAGCGTGGAGCACGCCGCCACCAGCACGGCGAACGACACGTGGGCGAGCGCAGTCTGGGCGCGCATCAAAACCCCGCCGTGAGCGTCGCGCCCAGGTTCCAGATGTGGCCCCCCGCGGTGTAGTCGCCGGTGAGGTCGGTCGGGCTGGTCTTCAGGGTCGTCCCGGTTGGCAGCTCGCTCAGCTGCGCGTGGAGATCGAGACGAACGTCCCGCGGTAGCTCCGGGATCAGCTCGATCGCGCGCCCGCCGAGGCCGAGCGAGACCGCGTGTCGGTCGCGATCGATGTAGTTCGTCTCGCCGGTCTGCGCGCCTATTGGCGTCTTGTCGTACTCGTAGCCCGCCCGCACGAACGCCTCCCAGTGCTCCGACTCGAACGCGCGCCACTCGACCCCCACGTGCGGCACGATTCGATCGTGCATCGTGATGGGGAGGATGGACGTCGGCGCCGGCTGCGTCGGCGGGGTCACGCTCGCCGGCCACCCCCCCTTCGGCGGCGGGATGTTCAGGGCCACGTTCACCTCCGAGACCGGCGGCACGTACGCGCTCCAGTTCACCCACGTGAGATCGACGTTCGCGCGCAGCCCCTTCAGCGGCTCCCACGAGTTCCCGAGCACGACCTGCTGCGGGAGGAAATTGTTCACGCTCGTCGTCTGGAGGTCGTAGTACGCGGTCGTCAGGCTGGAGATGTTCCCGTGGAGGACCGCGTCGAGGCTCAGGCCGAGCTGGAACTGCCCGCGGTACACGGCGGCGATCGCCCACTTGTCGCTGAGCGCGACGCGCGCGCCGAACTCGGGGTAGCGCACGGCCGTGAGGTCGGCGTCGACGGACGAGCGCACCTGCGAGTTGTCGGTCTGGAAGATGTTCAGCTGGCCGCCGATGTCGATCGATCCCGTCGTGGACGACATGAACGACAGACCGCCGCCGATCTGCAGCCACGGGAACGGGCTGATGGCGACGCTCGCGGCGAGGTAGAGGCGCTGGTTGCGATTGTCGTAGAGCTCCCAGCGCGGCTGATCCTGCGGTTCGGCGCGCACGCGCGAGAGGCGATCGTCCGGTAGATGTATGGCGAAGCCGAACGCGAACGGCACGCCGGCGATGACGCCCGGAGCGACGAGGCCTCCGACGAGCGCGCGGACGGGGTCGACGCCCGAGTTGAGGCCGTTGATGTAGAGCGACTGGTCGACGTTCATGTAGCCGAGCGTCAGCTCCATGCGGCGTGCGAGCGCGAGACCGGCCGGGTTGTAGTAGTTGGCGCTGAAGTCCTGCACGTCGGCGGCGTTGGCGCCGGCCATCGCCGTCTCGCGCGAGCCGAAGCCGAAGGCGTCGAGCGGGTTGGCGCGCGCGGGCCGCGCGAGCGAGCACGCGAACACGCACCCGAGGAGGACGAGCGACGGCGCGCGCATCAGAACGTCACCCCTGCGAGCAGGCCCGCGGACAGCACGGTGCCGGTCACGCGCCCCACGCTGTTGTCGGGCCCGTTGGCGCCGTTCGGAGCGTCCGATTCGATCGTCCGTGGCACGAGCACGTGCGCCTGCGCGAACAGGTCGAGCGTCAGCGGAAGAAACGTGTCGTGGAAGGCGACGCCGTAACCGACCGTCGCGACGACGCGGTTCGCGTCGAAGTACCGCGTTGGAACGTCCACCGCCTTGTTCACGGCGTCGCTGTACGCCTGCGACGACGGCAGCTTCGACGGCAGCGGCGAAGGCTCGTAGAGCGCGCCTGCGCGCACCAGGACCACCATCTTCTTCGTGGCGTGGATGGCGTACTCGGCGCCGACGCGCGGGACGATCGTGTTCGAGTAGTTGACCGTCGCCGGAACCAGCGCGCTGCACTGCGGATCGGTGCTGGGGCACGTGAGGGTCGGCTCGAGCGCACCGGGGTACGAGCTCCAGCGCTTGAACGTCGCGCCGAGCGCGAAGGCGAACGCCCCCTTCGAGCGGGCGAGCTCGAACGTCATCTCCGGCGGGTCGTACTGCGCGAGCCCTGCGATCGTGAGCACCGGGATGTTCAGCGTCGAGAGCTTGGTCGCGTCGATCGTCACGTCGAACCGCGCGGCGAGCGGGCCGCGGTAGGTGAAGCCGATTCGGGTGGTGGCGCCGTCCTTGAACGGGAGGTCGAACGACACGCCGAGCGTCGGCGAGTACGTGGCGATGAGCTGGTCCTCGACGCGCGCGCCGACTTTCCCGGTCGCGTCGGTGGCGACGACCGCGCTCCCCTCGATCTGCGCGAGCGCACCGAACCCGGCGCCGATGCGAATCCCCCACCCCAGGTCGATCCCGAGCCCGGCGCGCACCGAGACGGACTGCGTGCGATCGGGAAGGAGGGAGAACTGCGGCACCTCGGGGTAGAGGATGCGTCCGCGGACGATCAGGTTCGTCGGCGTGGAGAGCGCGATGCCGGCGCCGATGCGATCGGTGAGCGCGCCGCGCAGCGGGATGGGGATGTCGACGCCGATGACGATCGACTTCATCGCGTCGTAACCGACCGCGCCGGGGAGGTTCGGCCCCGTCGCCTTCAGGTCGAACGAGGCCTCCTCGAGGCCGAGCGTCAGCTTCTGTTCGCGGATGCGCGCGAGGAGCGCCGGGTTCGTGTAGACGGCCTCGAACCCCTCCGAGTGCGCGGCGCCCGTCCCCCCCATGGCGGGCGAGCGGGTGCCGTAGCCGAGGATGTCCTCGGGGGACGCGAGCGCCGTCCGGGCGAACGCGCAGGCGCCGCCGGCGACCAGGAGGGCGGCGACCGCCGCGAGAGCTCGCATCGAAGTGGCGCGAGCATCGCAAACTCGCGCTCGCTTCGAAACGAAATCGTCACCGGCTCATGTCGATGGCGCCTGGGGTGCGGCCACCCTCGCGAGCTGCCCGCACGCCGCGGCGATGTCCCCCTCCCCGCTGTACCGGCGGTGCGAGTGCACGCCGCGCGCGGTCATGGCGGCGCGAAACGCGGCGAGCGCGGGCTCGGAGGCGCGCGTGAAGGGGTCGTTGGCGCCGATGGAGTTGTACGGGATGACGCTGATGCGGGGGCGTATGCCGGCGCGCGCGGTGAACTGGAGCGCGCGGTCGGCGAGCGCGTGGGCGTCGTCGAGCGAGTCGTTCACGCCGGCCAGCGGGGTCACGGCCCACATCGGGGACAGGCCGGTCGTCCGGGCGTGCTCGACGGCCGCGTCCATCACTTCGTCGAGGGAGTGCGCGCGATCGATCGGCATCAGCGAGCGGCGCACTTCGGGTCGTGCGCTGCCGAGCGAGATGGCCAGACGCACCTTCGGCGCCTCGCGCGCCAGCCGGCGAATCCCCGTCGGAAGACCCGAGGTGCACACGGTCATGGCGCGCGCGTCGATCGCGAGGGCGCTCGGCTCACAGAGGACCGCGATGGCCTCGAGCACGTGGTCGAGGTTCGCCATCGGCTCCCCCATCCCCTGGAACACGACGCCGTGGACCCGGCTCTTCACCTGCGTCGGGTCGGCCGCGAGCCCGCGGCGCACGATGCGCACCTGCTCGACGATCTCCCAGGTCTCCAGGTTGCGCCGCAGCCCGAGCCTCCCGGTCGCGCAGAACGCGCACGCCAGGGCGCAGCCGGCCTGCGAGCTCACGCACACGGAGAACCGCCCGGCGCGCTCGAGCGGAATACGTACGGTCTCGACCACTTCGTCGTCGGGCGTCTGGACGACGTACTTCACGAACGGGTCCACGCGGCTCGCGCTCGTCTCGATCACCCGGAGCGACGGCACGACGCCGCGCGCCCGCGCGAGGTCCATCGTCGCGCGCCGGACGCCGACCAGCGGGCCCAGCGGACGGTCCCGGTGCACGGCGCTCACGATTTTCCGCGCCTCCCCGAGCTCGCACGCGAGCGCGAGCGCCAGCGACTCGGGCGTCATCGCCTGGAGCGCGAGAGGAGCGCGGGGGGGAGTCGTCAACGCGGCCATGGACCGCTGGTCCTTAGCCGACCCGCGGCGACAGCGCCATGCGGGCGCGCGCGGCTCAGCGCCCGTCGACGATGGCGCCGAGCAGGTCGAACCCGCTCAGAATCCCTTGCAGCGTGCGGTTCTCGACTGCGAGCACCCGGCGGACGCGCATCTGCACCATGTGCCCCGCGACACGATAAAGCGGCGTCGAGACGTGGAGGCAGATGGTCTCGTAGCTCATGACCTCCTCGACGGGCATGCGCCGCAGCTCCGAGGAGAGTGCGCGCGCCTTGATCGCCTCGAGCTGCGTGAAGACACCGACCGGAGCGCCGCCGTCCGTCACGACGAGCCCCCGTACCCCCTCGGACACGAGCCTCCCTATCGCCAGCTCGATGGACTCCCCGAGCTCGATCGTCAGGACCGGCGTGGTCATCCTCTCCCGCAATGGCGTCTCGATGCGCGCGTCGAGCACCGCCTCCGCCGCATCGCGCGTGCTGAGGACCGCGACCGGTACGCCGTGTCGGACGACGATGATGCGGTGAATTTCCTCGGCGAGCATGCGCGAGGCCGCCTCGCGTAGCGGCGCGTCCTCCTCGATCGTCACGACGTTCGTCTGGAGGACATCGCCCGCGACCGGCATCTTGTCGGGCGGGTGAATCGACCCTTCCGCGCGCGGGCCGCGCAGCAGGTCGCTCATCGACACGATGCCGCGGAGCTTCCAGCCATCGTCCAGCACGGGCACCGCCGAGATCTCCCGGTGCTCGAGCAGTTTCCGGACCTCGTCGAGCGGCGTCGTCATCCGGACGACGACGAGATCGCGGCTCATGTACTCGCGGACCGGAGTCTCCCCAATCTTGCTCACATGGCCCTCGCAGCGGACGCGCGCCCTGCGCCCGCAAGAGCAGGGCGATGCAACGCGCGAGCCTCGCTGAGATTCCGCTCGCAATCCCGCGCGACTCCCTAGCGAGCGCCCATTTCGCCAGCGCGCCGCTTGCGCCAAGCTCCCCGCGGCGCGCAGATCTCGCGCCGACGGGCGGAACGCCCACACGCCAGCGCACATCGGAGGGGACAGAATGAACGTCGCCGGAAAGAACGTCGTGGTCACGGGCGCCAACACGGGCATCGGTCGCGTCACCGCGGTCGAGCTGGCGAAGCAAGGGGCGCACGTCTTTCTCGCCTGCCGATCGGAAGAACGGACCCGCCCCGTGCTCGACGAGATCAAGGCGTCAGGTGGGCGCGCCGAGCTCCTGAAACTCGATCTGGCCGACCTCACGAGCGTGCGGAAGTGCGCCGACGAGCTCCTGCGCCGCAACGAGCCCATCTCCCTCCTGGTGAACAACGCCGGCCTCGCGGGGGCGCACGGGCTGACGAAGGACGGCTTCGAGCTGACCTTCGGTACCAATCACCTCGGCCCGTACCTGTTCACGCGCCTGCTGCTCCCCGCGCTCGAGCGGGCGGAGGAAGCGCGCATCGTGAACGTGGCGAGCACGGGGCACTACCGGGCGCGGGGCATCGACTGGGAAGCGGTGCGGAAGCCGACCGTCACGCGGACGGCGTTCCCCGAGTACTGCGTGTCGAAGCTGGCGAATGTGCTCTTCACCGCGGAGCTGGCGCGACGCGCGCCGAAGACCATCCATTCGTATGCGCTGCACCCGGGCGCGGTCGCCTCCGACGTGTGGCGCGAGGTGCCGTGGGGGCTCCGGCACGTCATGAAGCTCTTCATGCTGTCGAACGAGCAGGGGGCGCGGACGACGCTGTACTGCGCGACGAGCGACGCCGTGGGCGCGGCCAACGGGCGCTACTACGACAACAGCCGCGAGAAGACGCCGAGCAAGCTCGCCGCGGACGAGACGCTCGCGCGGACGTTGTGGGAGAAGAGCGCGGCGTGGACGGGGCTCGCGGCGTGATCCGGTAGGTCGCGAGCGGCAGGCAGGACATTCGGGATCTCCCCTCACGACACCCGCGATCTCCTGGCAGGACATCGTCGATCTCCCCCCACGACACCCGCGATCTCCTGGCAGGACATCGTCGATCTCCCCCCACGACACCCGCGATCTCCTGGCAGGACATCGTCGATCTCCCCCACGACATCCGCGATCTCCTGGCAGGACATCGTCGATCTCCCCCCACGACATCCGCGATCTCCTGGCAAGACATCGTCGATCTCCTGCCACGACACCCGCGATCTCCTGGCAGGACATCGTCGATCTCCCCTCACGACATCCGCGATGTCTGAAGCAGAGCACTACCCGCTCGATCGCAAGGAGTCACCGGAGCGAGCGCTCCGATCCGCGACCCCGTGGCTCGGGATCCCGCCCCGCCGTCCGCCTACTTCGGCGTCGGCGCCGCGCAGAACCCGTTGATGCAGTCGTACCCCTGCGACGCGCCGCAGCAGTCCGATGCCGTGGTGCACGCCTCGTTCTCCTGCGAGCACCCCGTCGGCGGCGTCACGCACGCGAACTCGATGCCGCCGTCCTCCCCCGTCGTCTGCCGGCAGAACCCGCTGCAGCACTGGTCCCCCGTGTTGCACGAGATGCCGTTCTGCTGGCACGGATCGAGCGCCCAGAAGGCACGCATGTTCCCGGCCGCGAGCTCCTGGCCGTCGAGGTAGAAGGCCGGGTGCGTGAGGTCGGCGGCCGCCGTGACGGTACCGGCCGCCGAAATGTCGACCGCCGCCACCCACAGCTTCTTCCGCGAGCTGGGCGCTCCCCCCGCGCCGACGTACGGGTCGCCGTTGATCGTGTTGCCGTAGTTGCGGCGCGTGGTGAACACGACCCAGTAGTAGCCGCCGGAAGCGACCGGCAGGATCGTCGGCTCGAAGTTCAGGTTCGGGTCGTCCGCGAACGGCAGGTAGGTGCCCGTGCCGCCGTCCGCACCTGCGACTACGCCGTTGAGCGTATTGGCCGGCGCGATCGTCTTGGACGGAATGTGCGCGATGTAGATGTTCCCCACCGGCTGCGGAGGGTTCGGCGGGGAGTCCGAGATCGTGTCGTACTCGGCGTTCGTGCCGTTCGCGAAGAAGAGGTACTGGTCGTCGGGGGTGAAGGTCGGCCACCCGGCGTAGTTCGTCGCGGGGAGCGTCGCGACGTCGCGCAGGTTCGAGAACGTGTTCGTCGCGTTGTCGAAGTCCATGACGGCGACCGTGTGACCACCGCCCGTGTCGTAGTGGTTGAAGGCGACCTCTTTCCCGTCGGGGGAGAAGGTCGGCATCATCATGTTGATCGGAGCGCCGCCGTCCTCGGGATCGAGGCCCGGCGCGGGGATCGAAGCGCCCGTCCGCGGGTTAAAGAGCGCCGAAGGGACGTCGCTCGTACCGTTCCCCATGCCGCGCACGTCGGGCACCCAGGCGGCGCTCGGGTTCGTCCACGGCACCGCGCCGTAGCGGAGGAACTTGGTCCCATCGGGGGTGAACGCACCGAAGTCCCACGTGCGATCGGCCGTGCTGAAGACCTTGGCGCCGCCGTCGAGCAGGTCGTACACGCTGTCCTGCGCGGGAACGCTCGCTCCGTTCGGCTCGTCCGCCGCTTCCATGATCGAGCCGTTCGCCGCGACCGCGTGGCATACGTGGCACTCGCCCTGGTTGTTCGTCGAGATGACGACGGTGAGCTGCTGCTCGGATGGACGGAGCTTGAGCACGGCCCCGGTCTGCGCCGGATACCCGGAGGCCGCGGACGGCGCCGCGAGCGACGAGTTGTACGAGTTGTAGAAGATCGACCCGCGCAGACCTCCCTGCGCGATCGTCCACGTCTCGGTGATCGGCCCGGTCACCTGCCCGCCCGAAAGCTTCGTGACCTGCACCTTCACCGCATCGGTCCCCGTCGCCGACAGCGTGATCGCGTTCCACGCCGTGGCGGTCAACGGAATTTGGGTCATCGGCGCGCCTGGCGCCCCGCCATCGAGCGCCGCAGGCCCATAGAACCCCTGGTAGCTCAACCCGGGGAACGTCACCTGCACGAGGGCCGCGTCGAACCCCGGCGAGCCCGCGTCGGCTCCGGCCGCGAGCTGCAACGTCGGCGATGGGAGATCCTGCGGGAAGACCGTCTTGTCGTACGGATAGAGCCACGCGAAGCCCGGGTCGGCCGTCCCGCCCGCCTGCAGCTGCCCCTGGTTCCCGGCGTTCACGTTGCCCGGGTTCTCGACGAGGTTCAGCTGCACGGTGAGCGTGGTCGACGCGGTGAGCCCCCCCGACGCGGCCGTCACCTGCACCGGGCCACCCACGAACCCGGACGCCGTGAAGAGCCCGGCGCCATTGATCGTCCCCAAGCCCGCGGCGCCCAGCGTCCACGTGACGTTCGCGACTGGCTGCCCGAGGTCGAGCGCCTGGAACTGTAGGGTCGCGCCGGGCGCCGTCACGGTCAGCGTCGGATTCGCCGGCTGGATGACGAGCGTCTGCTGGCCGCCGTCGTCACCGTTGCCGATCAGGTTGATGGTGCTGCCGTCGTACCCGGCGTCCCCCGCTCCGCTCCCGTTCTTCGACGTCGAGTTGCTGCTCCCGCACCCGGCGGCGCTCGCGACTCCCCACACCAGCGTCCCGATCAAGACAAGGCTCAAGCCTCTGCGCATGGCGAAGGACCTCCGACCAAAGCGTGTCACGTGGGCGGGCCACCGCGCTACTTGCTCTCTCCTCCCACCTTACCCCCCAAGCTGCGCGGGCTCCTCGCCCCGTGCTACGGTCATCCGCGTGTTCGGCTTCAGTTTCGGCGAGCTCATGGTGCTCCTGATCGTCGGCATGGTCGTGCTCGGCCCCAAGGAGCTTCCGGCCGTCCTGCGCAAGCTGGGGCAGTGGTCGGGGAAGCTTCGCCGCATGGCCTCGGACCTCCGCGTGCAGAGCGGCATCGACGAGGTGCTCCGCGCCGACGGAATCGGCGAAAACATCGCGGAAATCCGGAAGCTGGCGCGCGGCGAGCTCGACACCATCGCGCGCGACACGACCGTGAACCTCCGCTCCCCCGGCGCCGCCGCCGCCGCCGGAAGCGCGCTCGCCGCGCAGGACCCGTACGCCGACGGCAACGTCGTCCCCATCGTGCGCGAGCGCGAGTACCCGCGTGAGGGGGCCGACTCGTACGGCGCCCTGTCCGACGTGGCCATCGTCTTTTCGAACACCCACCCCCCCACCCCGCTCGCGGCGAACACTCTCTACGTGAGCGGAGACGCATGACGACCGCCACCACCCCCGGGTCTCCCGAGCCCACGGGGGATCTCAAGATGACGATCTGGGAGCACCTCGCGGAGCTCCGGAAGCGCATCGTGCGCGCGGCGATCGCGCTGGGCATCTCGGCCATCGTCTGCTGGTCGCAGCGGCAGCTGCTCCTCGCGTGGCTCGTTCATCCGTACGAGAAGGCGTGGATCGCGCGGAACTTCCCGGGCAAGCCCGAGCTCCAGACGCTGGCGCCGGCCGACGTGTTCGTCGGCTACCTGCAGCTGTCGCTCGTCGGCGGCGTGGTCATCGCCATCCCGGTCATCTTCTACCAGCTCTGGGCGTTCATCTCGCCGGGCCTCTACGCGAAGGAGAAGCGGCTCATCGTGCCGTTCGTCTTCTTCTCGAGCGGGCTGTTCATCTCCGGCGTGCTGTTCGCGTACTACGTCGCGTTCCCGTTCACGCTGAACTACTTCTTCTCGCTCCTCGGCCAGGTCGATCAGGCGGGCACCGTGCTCACCCAGCGGCCGACGCTCGAGTTCTATCTCGACTTCTCGACGCAGATGCTCCTCGCGTTCGGGTTCGTGTTCGAGCTCCCGCTGTTCATCTCGTTCCTCGTGCTCGCGGGGATCGTGACGCCCAAGCAGCTGCTGAAGTTCAGCCGGTGGGCGATCCTGGGCGCGTTCGCCCTGGGCGCCGTCGTGACGCCCGGTCCCGAGATTTCGAGCCAGATCGCCGTGAGCGCGGCGCTGGTGGGTCTCTACTTCCTGTCGATCGCGATCGCCTTCATCTTGCGGCCCACGGGCCCGAAGAAGGTCGACGTGAAGCCAGGGTCGTGACGCCGCGCGGGTTCGCCCCCGACGACGTACGCGTACGCCGGTGGAACGGCGCCCCCGTGCGCGCGGGCGGGGAGTACGTCCTCTACTTCTGCCAGGCGTACCGGCGCGCGACGGACAACGCGGCGCTCTCCTACGCCATCGTCCGTGCGAACGAGCTCGGCGTGCCGTGCGTCTTCTACGAATCGATTCGCCCCGATCACCCGCACGCGAACGACAGGCTCCACACCTTCGCGCTCGAGTGCGCGCGCGACGACGCCGCCGACTGCGCAAAGCGAGGCCTGCGCCACGTGTTCTTCCTGCCGCGGACCGGCGACGAAGCGCGCGGCGTGCTCGCGAAGATGGCGGCGCGGGCGGCGATGGTGGTCTCCGACGAGCACCCCGGGTACATCCACCCCGCCCAGAACGCGGCCGCGGCGAAGCGCGCAGGATGCGCGTACCTGACGATCGACGACGCTTGCGGCGTCCCCATGGCGCTCTTCGCGAAGGCGGAGTCCGCGGCCCGCACGCTCCGCCCCAAGCTGCTGCGCGTGCGCGACGAGTGGCTCGTCCCCATCGACGAGCCGGCGCCGCGCGTGGAACCTCGCCGCCTCGATCTCCCCTTCGAACCGGTGGACCTCGCACGCGTCGATCTCGCCGCGCTCGTCGCGTCGTGCGCCATCGACCACGACGTCCCCCCCGTCGCCGAAGCCCCCGGAGGCTCCCGCGAGGCTTCGAAGCGGCTCACGCGGTTCGTTCGCGACAGGCTCTCGGCCTACGTCGCGGATCGCAACGAGCCGAGCCGCGATGGGACCTCGCGTCTCTCGCCGTACCTGCACTGGGAGCGATCTCCGCGCGCCAGGTGGCGCTCGCCGTGCGCGACGAAGCGACCGACCGCGGTGCGACCGAGTCGGGCGATGCGCTCCTCGAACAGCTCCTCGTACGCCGCGGCCTGGCCTTCAACTTCGCCGCGCGGACCCCCGACTACGCGAGCTACGACGCGCTCCCCCCCTGGGCCCGCGCGACGCTCGCCGCCCACGCGAAGGACCCGCGCCCGTCGCTCGTCTCGCGCGAAGACCTCGACGCCGCGCGCTCCCCCGACGACCTATGGAACGCCGCGCAGCTCGAGCTCCGCGCGCGCGGGACCATCCAGGGCTACGCACGCATGCTCTGGGGGAAGCTGGTGCTCACCTGGGCGCAGGAGCCGCGCGACGCGCACGCGACCCTCGTGCACCTCAACGACCGCTACGCGCTCGACGGCCGCGACCCCGACGGCTGGGCGAACATCAGCTGGTGCTTCGGGCTGCACGACCGCCCGTGGCCGGAGCGCGCCATCTTCGGCACCGTACGGTGCATGACGACGCGCTCGGCGCGATCGAAGCTCGACTTCGACGGATACCTCGACCAGGCGCGCGCGTGGCGTGCCTCCGTCGGTCTCTGACGGTCACTCCCGGAGCGGGTCGTCGCCGGCGCGGGCCCCTTCGGGGAGCGGAATCGGAATGCGCCGCGCGTCGAGCCACAGACCGTCGATGTCGTAGAGGCTCCGGGCGTCGTCCTGGAAGACGTGAACCACGACGTCGCCGTAGTCCATGAGGATCCAGGTCGCGTGCCCCTGCCCTTCCACGGAGAGCGGCCGCTTGTTCTTCTTCCGCAGCGCCTCTTCGATCCCCTGGGCCAGCGCCGCCACCTGCCGGTCGCTCCGCCCCGTCATCAGCACCAGGAAGTCGGCGTAATCGACCTTGCCGGCCACATCGAGGATCTCGAGCCCCACGGCCTTCTTCTCGATCCCCGCGACGGCGATGGCGATGGCGATGGCGCGCGACTCGTCGCTCGCGACCGACGGCCCCGTGGTGGTCGGAGCGGGCTGCGCGCGAGTCTTGCGCGTGCGTGGCCCCGCGGTCGTGGGCACCAGCGGTCGCTTTGCCTCCGCCCGCTTCGGAGCGTGCCCCTCGGGCTTCGCGCGCTTGGTTCGCGGCGCGAACCCGTCGTGCGACGAGTGAATCCGCGGTCGCCCCTTGTCCTTGTCTCCGCCGCCACGCTTCGTCGTCGCCAATCGATTCCGTCTCCTCTGGTTTGCACCGTGCCGCGCGCCCCCCGCTTCGGATGACCGACCGGAGCCCGCGCTTCGAGAATGTTCGCGATCACTCGCCCGCGTCAACCGCGCGATTGCCCGTCTCCGTCGATCACCCATTTCATGGTCGTCAGCGACTCGAGCCCCATCGGGCCTCGCCAGTGCAGCCGGCTCGTGGCGATGCCGATCTCGGCGCCCAGTCCCAGCTCCCCGCCGTCGTGAAAGCGGGTCGAGGCGTTGACGACGACGCACGCCGCATCCACCTCGCGGCGCCACCGTGCTGCGTGCGCCGCGTCCCGCGTGCAGATGGCCTCGGTATGCCCGGAGCCGTAGCGGGCGACGTGCGCGAGCGCCCCCTCCAGCCCATCGACCACACGGATGGCTAGGACGGGCGCGAGGAACTCCTGCCCCCAGTCGTCGTCGGTCGCCACCTTCGACTCCGGCACGAGCGCGTGCGCGCGGTCGTCGGCGCGGAGCTCGCACCCCATCGCCACGAGCGCGCGGGCCACAGGGGGGAGCAAGCGCGCAGCGTCGCTCGCGTCGACGAGCAAGCACTCCAGCGCGTTGCAAACCCCCGTGCGCGACATCTTGGAATCGAGCACCAGGCGGGTCGCCACGTCGAGATCGGCGCCGGCGTCGAGGAACAGGTGGCAGACCCCCTTGTAGTGCTGCACCACCGGGACGCGGGCGTTCTCGGTGACGAAGCGAATCAGCGCCTCGCCTCCGCGCGGGATGGCCAGATCGATCGACCGGCACTGCACGAGGGCGCGCACTCCGTCCCGGTCGGCGAACGGCACGATCTGGACGGCGTCACCCGGGAGCCCCGAGTCTTGGAGCGCGCGCGTGATGACCGCCGCGAGAGCAGCGTTCGAGTGACGCGCTTCGGAGCCCCCGCGCAGGACGATGGCGTTCCCGGCCTTCAACGCGAGGGAGCTGGCTTCGATCGTCACGTTGGGACGCGCTTCGTAGATCATCGCGATGACGCCGATGGGCACCCGCACGCGCGTCACGTGGAGCCCGTTCGGGCGCTCGGTCCGGGCGATCACGTCACCCACGGGGTCCGGCAACGCCGCGATCGACTCCACGCTGGCAGCCATCGCCTCGACGCGCGCGTCGTTCAGCGCGAGCCGGTCCAGCATTGCGGCGCTCGTGCCGCGCTCCCGCGCCTCCACCAGATCGCGCTCATTTGCCGCGAGCACCGCCTCACGCGACGCGCGGAGCCCCCCCGCCAGCGCAAGCAACGCAGCGTCCTTGGGCGCGCGATCCAGCGGCGCAAGCGCCCGCGCAGCGTTCCTGGCGCGCGTTCCCATCGCAGCGATCTCGCGCTCCACGTCCACAGCGCACGTTCCTACTCCGAAGGCGCGAGGCGTGCCACATGCCGCGGAATCGCCCCCTCCTCCCCCTTCGGCTATCCTCTCCGCCCATGCGTCTCTTTCCCCGGCGGCCCGCGGCTTGCTGCGCCCTTGCGCAGCTCGCGCTCGTGGTCGCCGCCGCGGTGCTCATCCCCTCGATCGCCCATGCCGATCCGCCCAAGGCCACCAGCCCCGAGGCGGCGGCGGCCGCGAAGGTGCACTTCGCGCACGCGCGGGAGCTCTACCAGCAGGGGGCTTACCGCGAGGCCATCGGCGAGCTCGACGCCGCGCTGGCGCTCGATCCCAACGCGAAGGATCTCGTGTTCAACCTCGGCGTCGTTCACGAGAAGCTGGGCGACCTCGAAGACGCGCTCAAGTACTTCGTGCGGTACGAACAGATGGATCTGGATCCGCAGGAGCGCGCGAAGGCCGACGCCTACGTGAAGCGCCTGCAGGGGGCCCGTCACGAGGTCGAGAAACCCGCGGAGCCGGTCGTGGTCCCCCCGCCGCCGCCGCCGCCGCCACCTCCCCCCCCGCCCCAGCACGGCCGGATCGACGTCCTGACGATCGGAGCGGCTGGGCTTGCCGTGGCCGGCTTTGGCGTCGGCACCGTGTTCGGGCTCCGTGCGCTCTCGGAGCGCCCGAAGTCGGGGTTCGTGACCGGCCAGCAGGGCTCCTACGACCAACTCCAGAGCGACGCGAACTCCGCACACCGCGCCGCCATCGTCGCCGACATCGGGTTCGCCACCGGCATCGTGGCGACGGGGCTGGCTGCTTATCTTTACTTCGGGCGGACGAAGCCCTCGAGTGACGGCGGAAAGACGGGCGAGAGCCAGCCGCCAGTCATACTGTATGGAACCGCGATTCCCCGCGGAGGGGCGCTTGTCCTAGGGGCCCATTTTTGATGTCGGTCACTCGTTTCGGCACTTGCTTCGCGCTCGCCGCGCTCGCGCTCGTCGCGGCCGCCGGGGGTGGCGGCTGTGAGGCCATCGTCACGAACGACGTGCCGGCTTACACGTGCTCGATGGAACCGTTCATCAACGCGGGCAACGGCGCGTGCCCCGCGGGCTTCTTCTGCGAAGGGGCCGGCTGCGTCGCCTGCAATCCGAAGGGGGACGACCCCTGCGACGGCTACGACAACGACTGCGACGGCGTCATCGACGACGGGCCGAAGAGCGACCACGACGGCGACGGCTACAAAGTCTGCGGCACGGTGGACCCGACGACGGGCAAGCAGATCCTCATCGACTGCAACGACAACGACAAGACGATCTCGCCCGCTGGCCACGAGGTCTGCAACGGCAAGGACGACAACTGCGACGGCATCATCGACAACCCGAACCTCGTCTGCCCGGCCGGTGAGACGTGCGTGCCGACGACGGGCCAGTGCATCTCGAACAGCCAGACCTGCACGACCGCGAACTGCCCCGCCCCGAACGTGTGCGATCCGCAGACGCAGCAGTGCGTGCTCCCCAATTCGGCCGACGCCGGCACCTCGTGCACGAGCAGCGAGCAGTGCACGAGCGGCATCTGCGCGAGCTCGACGGAGCTCGGCAGCGCCGGCGCGACGCAGGTCTGTACGGAACCGTGCTGTACGTCGGCGGACTGCGCAGCGGGCTACGTCTGCTACGGCGCGGGGACCGGCGGAAACTACTGCATCGATGCCACGACCATCAACGTCGGCGCCCAGGGGTCCGGCGCGCCGGGCGCTTCGTGCGCGCGCAGTCCCGACTGCCGCTCCGGCGCGTGCACCAACTCGAAGTGCGAAGACACGTGCTGCAGCAACACGAACTGCACGAACGGCACGGGGTGCGCCGCCGCGACGTTCAACGGCAACACGACCCTCGCGTGCATCGCGCCGCCCGGTACGACCCCGGCAAACCAGACGTGCACCAAGAACGCCGACTGCGCGTCGGGCTTCTGCGCGGGCTACTCGGACGGTGAGGGCGACACGTACTACGGGTGCGCCCAGCCGTGCTGCAGCTCGCATCAGTGCGGGACGTTCACGGTCGACCTCGGCTTCGGCGTGAACGAGACCGTGCAGCTGGTCTGCTACGACGACTACCTCCCCCCCGCATCGAGCGGTCAGGTCGTACCCGTTTGCGACGATCCGCAGCAATCGACGGGCACGTCGCACAACGGGAACCCGCCCCCTTCGCCCACGGGCGAGGTCGGGACCTCCTGCTCCAAGCCCACCGACTGCTACAGCAACCGTTGCCTCGTCTTCCCCTCGGGGCAGTTCTGCAGCGACGTCTGCTGCGTCGATAGCGACTGCGGGAAGGCCGGATGGGTCTGCCGGCCGACCCCCGATGGCCCCGGCACGTTCCTGCGTTGCGTCCCCTCCGGTGGGTGAGCTACGGGGGGGCATGCCGCGTTACCGCGCCACGTTCCGCTGCTTCAACGGTTGCCCCGGGGAGCACGCGCTCACGACGCCGATCTACCGCTGTCCGACCTGCGACGGACTGCTGGCCGTCGAGCACGACATGCGCGCGCTCGGCGATCGGAGCGCGACGGAGTGGAAGAGGCTCTTCGACGAGCGCTATATGCGGACCACCTGGCCCTACGGCTCCGGCGTATGGGGGAAGCGCGAGTGGGTCGCTCCCGACGTGAGCGACGACGCCATCGTCTCGACGAGCGAGGGCGGGTCGAACCTCTTCTGGGCCGAACGGCTCGGCCGCGAGGTCGGGATGCGCGACCTGTGGATCAAGCAGTGCGGGAACGCGCACTCGGGGTCGTTCAAGGACCTGGGCATGACCGTGCTCGTGAGCGTCGTTCGGCAGGGGATGGCGCTGGGCACGATCAAGTCGCGCGTCATTGCATGCGCGAGCACGGGGGACACGTCGGCGTCGCTCGCCGCCTACGGCGCGACGGCCGGGCTCCCCGTGGCGGTGCTCCTGCCGCGGGGCCTCGTTTCGACGGCGCAGCTCGTCCAGCCGCTGGCGCACGGCGCGACCGTCTTCGCGCTCGAGACCGACTTCGACGGCTGCATGGCCATCGTGAAGGAGCTCGCGAAGCGCGATCTGGTCTACCTGGCCAACTCGATGAATCCCCTCCGCATCGAGGGGCAGAAGACGGTCGCCATCGAGATCGTCCAGCAGTTCGATTGGGAGGTCCCCGACTGGATCGTCCTCCCTAGCGGCAACCTGGGAAACGCGGCCGCCCTGTACGCAGGGTTCCGCATGATGAAGGAGCTCGGGCTCATTACGCGGATGCCGCGCCTCTGCGTCGCCCAGGCCGCGAACGCGAACCCGATGTACCGCGCGTTTGCAGCGGGCAAGGACACGGTCGATGCGATCGTGGCGGAGAAGAGCCACGCGAGTGCGATCCAGATCGGCAACCCGGTGAGCGCGTCCCGCGCAATGGCCGCGCTGAAGGCGATGAACGGCGTGGTCGAGCAGGCCACCGAGGACGAGCTGGCCGACGCGTGCGCGCGCGCCGATCGCACGGGGCTCTACACCTGTCCGCACACCGGCGTCGCCCTCGCCTGCCTGTTCAAGCTTCGGGAGCGGGGCGTGATTGGCGAGAACGATCGCACCGTCGTGATCTCCACGGCGAACGCGCTGAAGTTCACCGAGTTCAAGCTCGGGTACCACGAAGGCACGCTGGCGAACGTGAACGCGCGCCGCGCCGGGACGCCCATCGTGTTGCCGCCCGACGTCGAGCGCGTCGCGAGCGCCATCGCGGCGCTCTGAAGGCGCTACTCGGTCGCGCCGTCGTCGCTGGCGTCGCCTTCGGGGACGCTCGCGTCGTTCGCGTCCGCAACGTTCGCGTCGCTCGTGTCGGGCACGTTCGAATCGACGACACTCGTGTCGGGCACGTTCGAGTCGAGCTCGCTCGTGTCGGGCACGTTGGCGTCGAGGGTCTGCGCGTCGCCGGCGTCGGCTACGGCGGAATCCGTCCCCGCGTCCCCGGGTTGCGAGGAGTCGTTCGCACTCGCCTCCGACGGCGGCTGATTCGCGTCCGCCGGCGAACCATCCGGGTATTCCGCGTCGAAGAGCGCCGCGTCCTCCTCGGTGCCGCCCGCATCGATCAGGTTGCGGTTGAAGTTCGTGATGATCTCGCAGCCGGGTACCGTGGCGAAGCCTGCCAGGCCCAGCGCCAGAGCGACCGCGAGCGACGCGCGCGAACGATTAGGACGCACCATGCAATGCGGACCCTATCACGAGTCCATCACGACTCCAGCCTCAGGGCGCCCAGTGCCCCTCAGGGCAAGTGTTGCTGGAGAGCGTGATGATGTCCCCCGCCGCCGGCTCGTAGGTGTTGCTGCAAAGAGACGAGTCAGCGCTCGCCGCCGAGAAGACATAGAAGACCTGCGCCACGCCGGCGTCCGGGTTCGGCGGGACCCATGCGTTCGCGTTGCCGAGCTGGCTGTCGCCAGAGTCCAGCGTGCAGGCCCCCAGCGGCGAATTGCAGACGTTGCAGGCGTCGGCTGCCTGCCCGGAGGACGTGCTCGTGATGGCCGACGTCTCGCAGAACTGCGTCGCGCCCGAGGGGCACGTATTGCCGGCTTGAGAGGGGTTCGAGATCGCGTTGCACGAGATCGTCACCTGCGCCGTCGCCGAGCCCCCGGGCCCCGTCGCCGTGAGCGTGTAGGTCGTCGTGCCGACCGGAACGAAGCTCTGCGGACCGCCGTTGCAGCTCGCGAGCGTCGTCGTGGTCGTGCCGTCGAAAATCGAGCAGGTGGTCGCGCCGGTCGTCGACCAGGAGAGGGTCGAGGTCGATGCGTTGCCACCGGTTACCGACGCCGTGAACGACACGATCGTCGTGTCCACGCACACATTCGAACCGGTGCACGTGCACTTCTCGTCCACGCCGCTCGTGCATGGGCAGTCGGTGGCCGCGATGGCGCAGCCGCAGGCTCCCAACACGCAAGCGGTTCCGGTGGTGAGCCCCGTGCAGACGTTGCAGGTGTTCCCGTTCTTGCCGCACTCGGTCGGGTCGCTCGTTCCCGTCACGCAGGTGGCGCCGGCGTTGCAACAGCCGCCGTTGCAGAGCTGGGTCGAGGAGCAGCTCGTCGTGCAGAGATGAGTCGCCGTGTCGCACGCCGTGTTGACGGGGCAGTCGGAGGCTGCGCTGCAACCGCACGACCCACCCACGCAGGCGTGGCCGTTGTTGTTGCTCGTGCAGTCGGTGCAGGTCCCGCTTGCCGATCCGCACGTCCCCGGATTCGTGTCATCCGACGCGCACGTCGTGCCGTTGCAACACGTGCCGCTGCAGGGCTCCGTGGAGGAGCACGTCGTCGTGCAGGTGTTCTTCGTCGCGTCGTTCGTCGTGTCGCACGCCTTACCGCTCAGGCACTCCGTGCTGTCCGTGCAGCCGCACGTCCCGCCACCCGTCACGGGGAGGCACGAAGTGCCCACGCTATTGCTCGTGCACACGCTGCAAGTGTTGCCCGTCGACCCGCAGCCCAAGCTGGGGTCCGTCCCCACGACGCACGCCCCGCTCGCATTGCAGCAACCGCCGTTGCACGGGCTGGTCGTCGAGCACGCGGAGCTGCACTTGCCATTCGAGCCACACGCCATGTTGGCCGGGCAGTCGCTCGCCGAGGCGCAGCCGCACGCGTTGCCGATGCACTTGTCGCCGCCGTTGAGGCCGGACGTGCAGTCGGCGCAAGAACCGCCCGCCGCGCCACACGTGCTCGTCGCGGTATCGAGCGTTGCGCAAGCGCCCGCCGTCGTGCAGCACGTTCCGTTGCAGGCCTGCGTGCCGGAGCACGAGGTCGTGCACTGATTCGTCGCGGTGTTACAGGCGTAGCCGGTGGGGCAATCGGTCGTCTGCGTGCACCCGCACGATCCGCCTGCGCCCGCATCCGCGCCGGTGACGCACTTCGCACCCGCGGTTCCCGAGCACGCAGCGCACATGCCGCCGGGCGCGCCGCACGTCGGGGTGGCGGTGTCGGAGACTGCGCACGTGGAGGAGCTCGGGTCGCAGCACGTTCCATTGCAGAGTTGCGTCGTCGAGCACGACGACGTGCAGGTGTGCGTGCTCTGGTTGCACGAGTTCCCCGCCGGGCAGTCGCTCGCCTGGTTGCATCCACACGCGGTCCCGATGCAATTGTGACCGTTCGCGCTGCTCGTGCAGTCGGTGCAAGTCCCCCCGATCGGTCCGCAGGCCGTCGGCGTACCACCACCGCACGTCGTCCCGTTGCAGCACGAGCCGCTGCACGCCTGGGTCGCGGAGCACGAGACCGTACAGGTGTGAGTCGTCGTGTCGCACGCGCCGCCGCCCGCATCGCCTGCAGCACAATCGCTGGGGCTCGAACAGCCGCACGCACCGCCTCCCGTGACGACGCGGCACGAATTGCCGAGGCTGTCGGTCGAACAGTCCGTACAGGCCGAACCGGCGGCACCGCACGCGCCAGGAGCGGTCCCGCCGACACACGTGCCGGAGATGCCGCAGCAGCCGCCGTTGCAGAGCTGCGTCGTCGAGCACGAGGTCGTGCACTGGTGCGTGGTCGTGTCGCAGGCCTCGGTTGCAGGGCAATCGGTCGGCCCATTGCACCCGCAGCTTCCACCGTTCGACCCGACGACGCACTGCGCCCCGGCATCCGCCGCGATGCAGCTCGTGCAAGTGCCACCGCCGGCACCACACGCCGTGGGCACCTCGGGCGAAGCGCAGGTCGCTCCGTTGCAGCACGTCCCGTTGCACGGCTGACTCGCGCTACAGGAGCTCGTGCACTGATGCGTGGCGAGATCGCAGGCCTGGCCGGTGGGGCAACCTGACGAGCCGATACATCCGGCATCGGCGGCGTCGGAGCCCGTGTCGGGAATGTTCGAGTCGCTCTCGACGTCTTGCGCGACGTCGGCCGCAGCGTCGCCGCTGTCGGAAGGGAGCGTCGAGTCGCCCCCTGCGTCCGTGACGGGCTGGGCGTCGACCGAGCCATCGGGCGCCTCGGCGTCCTCGGTCTGCACGCCAGCATCGATCTTCGAGCGATCGAAGTCGGCGATGAGCTCACATCCGGCGGTCGCCGTGCTGACGAGCGCCAGAATACCGACGAGCAGAAACGCGCGATTCCGTAGCGTCATCGCCATCCTCCCGAGAAGATCAGAAACGAATCAAAGCGCCCGCGCCCGCACCGTGCTGCGTGATGATCGGCGTGGGGGTAATCGTGACCGCGTCGGCCCGCTTCGCGCGCGGCGTCGCGGAGGCCGCGGCCGGCGGCGGCGTATCGTCGTGCGACAGGAAGAGCACGGCGCTCGTCACGCCGAGCGTGACCGCGACGCCGAACGCCATGTCGGAAATGAGCGCCTTGTTCTCGCCATCGTCCGCGAGCGCCTCGGTGGGCGTCGAGTTGAACTTGCTGTGGTCGCTGAGCGCCATGATCCCGTAGACGGTGCCGACTCCCGCCGCTGCGACGGCGAGCCCGCCCGTGATCCATGCCGGGACCGTGCTGCGCGCCGGGGGAGCGGGCGGAGGCGCCGCGGGGGCCGTGGGCTCCGGCGTCGTAGCGACGACCGGCGGAGGAACGGGAGGGGGCGGTGCGCTCGTCGGGAGCGTGACCTTCACATCCTGCTTCGAGGCAAAGGTGACGTCGACGTCTTTGTCCACGGCGTCGTGCCCGGACGCCGTGAGGTGCAGCGTGTGATGCCCGGGCGGGATCTCCACGTCGGCCGGCGTCGCTCCAGGTTGCGGCTTTCCATCGACGGCGATCCCTGCACCCGCGGGCTCCGACGCTACGTGAATCTTCCCGGGGAGCTGCTTGATGGCCGTGACGCGCGCCCGGATCTCGTCGCCTTGGGTCGCCATCTTCGCGGGCACGTTCGCGAGAAAGCGCTCGTACGCGGTGACGGCGTCAGCAAAGTGGCCGAGGTTGTCGTGACAGAGACCGATGTAGCGCGCGGCCTGGGGTGTGGCCTTCACGGAGTCGGCGGCCTGGAAGTCGGAGAGCGCGCCGGCGTAGTCGCCCGCCTTGAACTTCGATTCGCCGTCCCCGTAGTGCTTCTTCGCCTCGGTGAGCTTCGCCTTCTCCGGATCTTCGGCGGCGGCGGCCGCGGCCTTCGGCTTGGGCTTCGGCTTCTGCGCCCACGCGCTCGGCACCGCACTGGTGAACGCCAGCGCCCCCACGACGACTCCTGCGATCACCCTCGCCCGTACGCCATCGTTCCGCGTCTTCAAGAGCCGCCTCCCTAGTCTAGACCGAGCCGCAACACTCGCGCGGCCTCGCCATGGGCTTCGCGCTCGAACCGCGCGTCATCCCAAAGGGAAAGGTACAGGAGCGCAACGCGCGAAAACAAGAACGCTTTACGTCCTCGCGTCCGCTCGTCCTCGTACCCGCCCTCACCAGGGAGGGCGGTGTGCGGCTGAGCCGAGCTGGGAGCCCCCGGGACCTAGTGTTCTTGCTCGCCGGCGGGGTGACTCGGCTCCACGAGCTCGATGAGGACGCCGCCCGTCGCCTTGGGATGCACGAAGGCGACTTTGTGACCGCGGGCGCCCGCGCGGGGGGCTTCGTCGATGAGCGGGACGCCGATCCCCTTGAGGAAGGCGAGCGCCTGCTCGATGCCTTCCACTTCGACCGCGATATGGTGCAACCCGGGCCCTCGCTTCTCGAGGAACTTCAGTAACCCGTCGTTGCCGCGCGGCGAGATCAGCTCGATGTTGCTCTCGCCGATGGGGAGAAGCACAGCCTCCGTCTTCTGCGAAGCGACCGTCTCGCGCCCTCGCCCCTCGAGCCCGAGGACCTCCTTGTACTTCGCAGCAGCGGCATCGATGTCGCTGACGCAGACGGCCACGTGGTCGATCTTCTTGATGCGGAATCCCGCCTTCGTGCTCATGGGCTTCTCTTTTAGCCATGAAACCGCGGCAGGCGCCACGCGCATCGAAGAACCGCGCACGAACGGCGCTTCGGCTATCCTTGTCGTTCATGACGCTCGAGTTTGGCGGGAGGGGGCGGCGCATGCGGCGCGCGGCGTGGAGCGCGGCCGCGACGGCGAGCGTCGCGTTCGTGCTGTTCGCGTGCGGCTCCGTGAAGCAGCGCGGCGAGCTGATGCTCGCGATGCAGACCGATCTCGAGCTCCCGAAGGACGTCGATACCGTCCGGATCGAGGTGACCGCGTACGGCAAGTCGCTCTTCGCGCAGAACTACGCCGTTGGTCCCGGAGGGGTGAAGATCCCAGCGACGCTCGGCATCGTTGGAGACCCCAGCAGCCCGGGGTCGCCCATCGAGGTTCGCGTCATCGCCAGTCAGGCGGGGACGTACCGCGTACTGCGCGACGTCACGACGACCGTGCCGCCCGATCGTACGGCCATCTTGCGCATGCCTCTCGCATGGCTCTGCTGGAATCAGGTGACGGCCGACTCGACGAATACTGCCCAGTCGACGTGCCCCGCGGACCAAACGTGCATCGCCGGCGAGTGCGTCGCGAACGCGCTCGACTCGACGGAGCTCGCTGACTTCGATCCGACGCAGGTGTTCGGCGGAAGCTCGGACGCGAGCGGCGGCGCGTGCCTCGACACGATCGCGTGCTTCGCGAACGGCGTCATCGCGGACGTCGACACGAGTGACTGCTCGATCCCGACTCCGACATCGACCGGCGCTGGGCTCAACGTCGCCATGATCCGGCAGCCCGGAGTTCCAGGCATCTGTAGCTCGGAAGCCTGCTACGTCCCCCTCGATGAGGACCCCCAGGAAGGGTGGACCAACACCGGCACGAAGATCATGCTCCCGCCGGCGGTGTGCAACCGACTGACGGCCCCGGCGACCCCCAAGCTGTCGATCCTCGGGGTCGTCGTGACGACGTCGTGCGCGACGAAGACAGCGTCGGTACCGACGTGCGGCCCCTGGTCTTCCGTCGGCGGCGGCACGGCCACCTTCGAAGCAGGAACGCCCCAGGGCTTCGACGCCGGCCCCAGCACCAACTTCGCGGGGACCTGGTTCAACGATGGGGCTCTCGGCACAGGGTGCGACGGAGCGCCGATCTCGTCGACGCTGACGATCACCCAGGCGGGCGACGGCAGCTACTCTGTCGCCACGAGCATCGGCTCGGTCGGCATGCTCGACGGAACCTGCGGGATCGTGACGACGGACGGGATCCCGGCGATGCTCGAGCCCGACGGAACCCTCACGTATGCGCAGCCGTTGACCTCCGTCTGCAGCTGCACCTCATCGAGCGACCAGGTGACCCTCGCTCTCTCGGCGAACGCAATTCTCACGTCGACCGAGACGTTCTCCGGGGTCGCCCAGTGCCCGACGACGACGAGCGTGGCAGACGACGCCGGCTCGACCGGCATCGCTGATGCGACGCTGGCTCCGCAGGACGCATCCACCAGCGGCGGTGGGAGCAGCAGCGGCGGGAGCGGCAGTGGGAGCGGCAGCGGTGGGTCGGGCGCACCGGGCGAGTCCTTCTGCTCGACGTGCGGGGGCGTGTCGTGCGCGGTCACCGGCACGTTCAACCGCATCGGAGGGAGCCCCGGCGAGGACGGCGGGACCTCGGCCTTCGATGCCTCCGCGCCCGAGACGGACGCCAGCACGTCCGCTGGAGACGGCGGTTCCACCGTGTGTGACCCCGAAACTTGCTCGGGTTGCTGCGACGGTACTGGAACGTGCCAGGACGGCTTTTCGAACACAGCGTGCGGGGAGAACGGAATCAGCTGCAGCAACTGCGCGGCGCTTGCCCAGACGTGCGGCGGCACCCCTGCGCAGTGCACCGGCGGCCCGTCGGACGCCGGGGTAGCCGACGCTGGCGGCCATCTTCCCGACGGGGGGTAGTCGCTACGGTCGCCTGCGCATCAGGACCGTGCGGTCGATCTCGAAGACCTTCTCCTTGACCTTCGCTGCGGCGTCCTTCTTCGAAAGCTCACTGGTGAAGAGGTCCGCGCCCTGCGCGAGGAGCTCCACCGCGCGCACGTTCTTCGTGCCGACGAGGCGGAACGTGACGAACGCCGATCGTGAGTCGTGCGGCGTAACGGCCAGGACCTTCGAGGCCGCGAAGAGAGTATCGCCCGCAACGACGCCGCTGGGATGCGCACCATTGTCGAACCGAGCGTCCCACACGACGTTGCCGCACGTGTCGCGGCTGGCAAGGGCCGCAACCCACGCGAAGACCAGCCCGCCATAGACCACGCGGGTGCCGGCGAAGCTCGCACCCCCTTTGCAGTAGACCTCGTCGAAGTGCAGCGGGTGCGAGTTGCGGAACAGAAACGCGAGCTGCATGTGCTCCGCGTCACTCACCGTCTTGCCGATGGAGTGAGCGATCACGTCACCCGTCTCGAAGTCTTCGACGAATCCCGCGAACCCTGCCTTGCGTGACGGGGCGCAGACCGCCTGGCGAAGCTCCGGCGGGAGCGTGTGCGCGTCGTCCTTCTTGGGCGTCGCGGGCGGATACGGCGGCTCCGGACGGTGGGCGAGCTTGCCGGCGCGCACGAGCGCTTTGCGCTCGAAGGTGCACACGACACGCCCATCTTGGTTCGTCAGCACGGTCCGCACATGGACGACGCCTCGATCGCCGGAGCTCGCCGGCTTCGAACCGAGCACCGTGCTCGACGCCGTCAGGGTGTCGCCCGCGAAGCACGCTTCGGGAAACCGGACATCCAGATACGCGAGGTGCGCGATCGCCTGCTCGCTCACGTCGTGAACGCTGAACGACAGGCCGAAGTTGAGCAGCAGCGTCGGGTGCATCGGCCGGTCGCGCAGTCCGAGCTCACGTGCGTAACGAGCGCTCGCGAAGGTGGGACACGCATCCTGGAAGTTCGCCTGGAACTGCCCGACCGTCCCGGCGTCGACCGTGACCTCCCACGGATGCTCGTACGTGGCGCCGACCTCGAAGTCTTCGAGGAGTCGCCCGTACTGGAACGTCTTTGCGCTCATGTTCGCCTCACGCCTCCAGCAAACGGCGCGCGATGACGTGCGCCTGAATCTCGTTGGCCCCTTCGAAGATCGACAGCACGCGCGCGTCGACGAGCAACCTGCTCGCCGTGTACTCCTCGGCGAAGCCGTTGCCGCCGTGGATCTGCACGCAGGCGTCCGCGGCTTCCCAGGCGCCGCGGGTGGCGAGCAGCTTCGCCATTCCGGCTTCGAGGTCGCACCGCTTGCCGCCATCCTTGCGCTTGGCCGCGTAGTACGTGAGCTGACGCGCAGCCTGGATCCGACACACGATGCGCGCGATCTTCCGCGCTACCCGCGGAAACTCGACGATCGGCCGGCCGAACTGGACGCGTGCCTGCGCATAGCTCATCGCTTCCTCGAGCGCCGCCTGCGCCACGCCGACGCCGCGCGCCGCCGTCTGGATGCGCGCGCTCTCGAACGTCGCCATGAGCTGCTTGAACCCCTGCCCCTCGACCCCACCGAGGAGCGCGTTCGCGGGGAGCTCGAAGCCATCGAACGAGAGCTCGTACTCCTTCATTCCGCGGTACCCCAGCACCTTGATCTCGGTGCCGGAGAGCCCGGCGTCTACGAAGGCCGCGTCATCGCGCGTCTTCTCCGCGAGGAACATCGAAAGCCCACCGTAGCCGCCGTCGTCGGGCTTCGTGCGCGCGAGCAGCGTCATCAGATCCGCGCGCGAAGCGTGCGTGATCCACGTCTTCTGCCCCTGGACGTGCCACGCGCCATCCCTCAACACCGCCCTCGTCTGGATGTGCGCGAGATCCGAGCCGTGGTTCGGCTCCGTGAACACCGCGGTCGGCAACACCTCTCCGGCAGCGATCTTGGGGAGCCAGTGGCTCTTCTGCTCGTCGGTGCCACCGCCGAGGATCAGCTCTGCCGCGATCTCCGCACGGGTCCCGAGCGACCCGACGCCGATGTAGCCGCGTGACAGCTCCTCGGTGACGACGCACATCGCGATCTTGCCGAGTCCGAGCCCGCCGTAGGCTTCGGGGATCGTCAGCGCGAAGACGCCGAGCTCGCTCATCTTCGTCAGGAGCTCCATCGGGATGAGCACGTCGCGCCTGTGCACGTCCTGGGCGATCGGCTTCACCTCGCGGTCGACGAATTTTCTGAACTCGCGTTGCGTCTGCACCAGCGTGTCGTCGCCGAGTCCGAGCGCACCCCCTCCACGTTCACGCGCGATGCGCGTGATCTCCATCCAAACGCCTGCGCGCGTCCGCTCCTCGCTCCAAGCCGAGACCTGCGGGCTGGCGATCGAGTCGCGGACGGCCGCCTCGTCGACCCCCATCTCCGCCAGCGGGATCAGCTCCGTCTGGCCGAGGTCGACCCCGCCTCGCAGTGCGCGGACGAGCTCGGCCACGTACGTCTCGGCGATCCGCGTCTCGTATTCTCCCCCCTCGCCGCTCGCGTTCACCGCCGCCGCCCACGCCACGATCTGCTGCGCGGCATGGAGCTCGGACGCGAGAAACGCCAGGGCGTGCGCCGCCAGCTGCTCGTCGTCGAGCTTTCGAGCGACGATCTTCCCGCCTTCGCTGACGCGCGCCTTGACCCGCTCGCGCGCCGTTTCGTAGAGCCGCCCTAGCTGAGTGAGTGCGTTTTCCGCGCTCATGCCAGGTGCAGCTCCTTCGCCGTCGCCTCGTCGAGTCGGCCGAGCGCGTACGCGATTTTCAGCGCCACGCGGTAGATGCGATCGGTCGCGCGATCGCTCATCTTCCCCTTGATCATGACGGCGCCACGCCCTTCGCGCTCCGCCTGGAGAAACGCCTTCGCGGCATCGATCGCCTCGTTGATGACGTCGTCCCCCATGGAGAAGACGTCGAGCGCGATCTGCGTCTGGGCCGGGATGCCGGTCCACTTGCCACTGAAGCCCATTTCCTTGGCGTACTCCGCGTCGCGCTTGCACTCGGCGAGCGCCTCCTTCTGCTCGGCCTCGGTCTTCTCTTTCGTCGGGTAGTTGAGCGTCATTTCCGCGATCGCAGGGATGCCGACGCTGGCGGCCGCCTTGACGATGCGCGCGCGGGCGTGATCGACGAGCGGGTGGTCGGTGCGATAGGGCACCCCGACCATGCGCAGCGAGCCCCAGTAGTCGAACGCGCCGAAGATGAGCGCCACGAGGCGCCTGCTCGAGCGCGCGATCTCGAAGACACGCTCCTCGGCGTTCGCGCTCTCGATGAGGACCTCCAGGCGGATCTTCCCCTCCGGCAACCCGAGGTGCTGCTCCAGTGACGTCAGGGTGTGGTCGATGGAGACGACCTCGTCGGGGCTCTCGATCTTCGGATAGATGAGGCCATCCAGCTTCGCTCCGCAGCGCGTGACGACGTCGATGATGTCCGTGTGCCCGGGGTCGAGCGCGAGCCCCCGCGGGCGGAAGAACCGGAGGCGGCGCCCCCAATCGAGGTCGTTCACGGCGCGGACCACGTTGTCCCGCCCCTGTTTCAGCAACCCTTCGTTGCCGCGCGGGATCGAGTCCTCGAGGTCGAGCATCACGAGGTTCGCCGCGCTCTTGGTGGCCGCCGTCTCGACGTACTTGGCGACCGTCGCCGGCGTCGTGAGGTGGGCCATCTGAACGAGGTACTTCGCCTCGAGGTCGATGATTCGCTCCGCGTCTTGCGCCACGAGCTTCATGTTCCGTTCGCGGGCCGCCGTTTCGATCGTGATGCTCACGCGGATCCTCCTCGTCTTCTACCTGTGCCGTCTTCGTCGCCCGCGATTGGCCGCGGTGGCGATCGAAGCGGCCAAAACCATAGTGCCCGTGCTGCACCGCGGCAACCCGTGCGCCAGCGGCGCGTCGGCGGGCAGCGCGATTGTGCGATTACCGCAGAACCTTGTACCCTCCTTTGGCCATGACGCGCGAGACCGTGAGCGATGAGGCGGTCACTGTGCCGCCGCCGCCGCCATCAATCACCGTCACCGCGGAAATCGCGGCTCCCGAGCCGACCCCCAGCGAATCGGCCACGGCGTTCGGAGTCGAGCTCGCGGACGGGGTGCGCGGGGCGAGCCGCAGGGCCTTCCTGCTCGTTCACCAGGGATACGGTCCCCGGGCCATCGAGATGAACGACGGCGACGAGGTGGCGTTCGGCCGCGCCAGCACGTCGACGGTGGCCATCGACGACCCTCGCGTGTCGCGCCACCACGCCCGCCTCTTCCGCCAAGGGCCGATCCTGCTCTGCGAGGATCTCGCGAGCCGCAACGGTACGAAGGTGAACGGCGCGACGCTCAAGAACCAGAGGCGCATGGTCGTGAGCGGCGACGCGATCCGCGTCGGCGTCTGCGAGGTCTTCGTCGCGTCGGCGATTGCGCCGTCGCCGGCGGACGACGACGGCTCGATCGGCGTCGTGGTCGCGGACGCCAAGATGCGCGACGTGTTCTCCCTCGCCAAGCAACTCGCGAGCGCCGACACCTCGGTGCTCGTCCAGGGCGAGGCCGGGGTCGGAAAGAAGGTCGTCGCTCAGCAGATTCACCGGTGGAGCGCGCGCGAGCACGAGCCCTTCGTTCGGGTCGACTGCGCGAACCTTCCCGACATGCTGCTCGAGGGGGCGCTGTTCGGCTACGAAGGGGGGGGCGGGATGCCACGCGAGGTCGGCCTCCTCGAGGCGGCGAGCGGCGGGACGCTCCTCCTCGACGGCGTGGGCGAGCTCTCCGCTGGAGCGCAGGCGAAGCTGATGGCAGCGCTCGAATCGCGGCGAATCGTGCGCCTCGGCGGCAAGGCCGAGATTTCGATCGACGTGCGCGTGCTCGGCGCGACGCACCGCGATCTCCCCTCCGAGGTCGCGGCGAAGCGCTTCCGCGAAGATCTCTACTACTCGATCAGCTCCTTCACGCTCCGCGTGCCACCGCTGCGCGAGCGCGCGGTCGAGATCGATCTCTTCGCGCACCTCTTCGCGCTCCGCTTCGCCGAGCAAGGTGGTCGCGCCGGCATGCAGCTCAGCGACCAGGCCGCGGCCGCCTTGGCGAAGTACGAGTGGCCAGGGAACGTCACGGAGCTGCGGGCCGCGATTCGCGACGCCGTTCTCGCGTCGCAACCCGCCGACGCGATCGACGTGGCGAGCTTGCCCGAAGCGATCCGACGAAGGCCGAGCATTCGCGCGAGCGTCTGAGCTTCGGCGCCGCCATCGTGGCGGTCGCCTTCGTGAACGATGCGCACTATCCTCGCGCCCGTTCTCATGGAGACCAGACGCATGCCCGTTCGCGATTCGGTTCGCCTGCTCGCCCCTCTCACGCTTGCCGCCCTGGCGGGGCTGAGCGGGTGCGCGCCTACGCTCGCGCAGCCGTTCGACCAGTGGAAGGGAGCGTCGATCACCGTCTACCGCCTCCAGAATTACGAGCCGCCGCCGACGCAGACCGGGGCGACGTTCACCATCCCGCCTCAGATCCAGTCGTGGGTTCAGGGCGCGGCTGCGCTCCTCCCGCCGGGGCTCATCCCGCCGGGGCTCATCCCCGGGAGCGCACCGCCACCGCCGTCGAGCGCGCAGGATCTTCGCTTCCACGGATTCCGTGTCCTTCAGTGGAAGACCGTCGCCGACCAGAAGACCCACGACGAGATTCTCAACATCCTGGGGCACGCCTCGAGCTTCGGCACGCCGGGCGCAGTGTGCCCGTACGACGAGTTCGGCTTCGCGATTCAACCCGCGCCCGGCTCCCCGACCAACGACGTGCTCGTCTCACTGTCCTGCGAGCAGGTCCAGGCGTTCAACTTCCAGTGGCCCTACGCAGTCGCGGGCCTGACGCCCGACACGGCGAAGCGCATCATCGCCGTCGCGCAAACCACCTTCGCCCAGTAGAGACGCCGGCACGCCGTGACTACCACGCGCCCCCTCGTCTCCTACGAACCGAACCCGGTCCTGGCGTGGCTCTACCACCGCTTCTTCGAGCACATCGAGGTCGATACGGCGTGGATCCAGGCGGTCCGGGAGGCCGAGTCGCGCGGAACGGTGGTCTACGCGCTCCGAAGCTTGTCGTTCGTCGACTTCTTCGCGCTCGATTACCTGACGAAGCGCTACATGCTCCCGCAGGTCCGCTTCGCCAACGACCTCGGGCTCTGGATCCTGGAGCCGATGGGGCGCGGGTGGCTGCAAGCGCTGAAGCCGCGAGACGAAATCGGCGACGCGGAGGACTTGCGCCAGGCCGTGCTCGAAGGGTCGTCCGCCGCCCTCTTCCTGAAGCGGCCGCCCCCTCCGGTCTTCGGTTCACGGCGCGGGAAGATCGAGGGCGATCCGTATCTCCGGGCGCTGTTCGAGGCGCAACGGACGAGCGACAAGCCGATCCTCATCGTGCCGCAGGTGTTCGTCTGGTCGCGTAGCCCCGATCACGCGCAGCACTCGATCGTGGACGCCGTGCTCGGCCCGAGCGAGTGGCCGGGGAAGGTCCGGACGATCGCACAGTTCCTCGCGAACTACCGCGACGTCACGCTGCGCGCGGGGGAGCCGGTCGACCTGCGTCAGTTCCTCGCGCACGAGACGAACGCCGCGCCGTCCGACGACGTGATCGTGCGCCGGCTCACGTACACGCTCCTGCGACGACTCGAGCGTGAGAGGCGCGCCATCATCGGTCCGACGAAGAAACCGGCGGATCGGCTGCGCGACGAGGTCATTCGCAGCCCGAAGCTCCAGAAGATCATCGCCGACATGGCCGGCGAAGGGGACGCCGAGCGGCAGGTCATCACGCTCCGCGCCCTTTCGATGCTGCGCGAGATGGAGTCGGCGCTCGACCTGGCCTCGGTGAAGGCGATCGAGCCTTGGTTCCAGGGGGCGATGTCGCGGATGTACGCGGACATCGAGCTCGACGAGGAGGGGCTGGCGCGCCTTCGCGAGAAGTCGAAGGACGGGACGCTCGTGCTCCTGCCGAGCCACAAGTCGCACGTCGACTACATGGTGCTCACGCACGTCTTCCTGAACCACAAGCTCCAGCTCCCGCTCATCGCTGCCGGCGACAACCTGAACTTCTTCCCGCTGGGGGCCATCTTCCGACGCGCGGGCGCCTTCTACATTCGCCGCAGCTTCGGCAGCGATCGACTGTACGGCGCCGTCGTGGATGCCTACGTCCGGCGCTTGATCAAGGACGGGTGGTCGCTCGAGTTCTTCCTCGAAGGGGGACGTTCGCGGAGCGGCAAGCTCCTCTCGCCCAAAGTCGGCCTCCTGTCGCTGGTGGTCGATGCCGCGCTCGCGGTCTCGGAGAAGGCCGTCTACTTCGTCCCGATCTCGATCGGGTACGAGCGGGTCGTGGAGGAGAAAGCCTTCGTTCGCGAGCTCACGGGGGGCGAGAAGTCGAAGGAGGACATCGGCGGCCTGCTCGCGGGCGCCAACGCGATCGCGCAGCGCTATGGGCGACTCAACGTCCAGTTCGGCCAGACGCTGTCGCTCCGCGAGGTGCTGAAAGAGATCGATCCGAAGGCGTCGATCGACGGCGACACGAAGCTCACGCCGCCGAAGCGACGCGCTCTCGTCACGCGTCTCGCGTACCTCACGATGAACGAGATCAACCGCGTCACCGCCGTGACGCCGGGCGCCCTCGTGGCGACCGCACTGCTCACGCACGGCAAGCGCGGAATGCCGCACGCGGACCTCCTGGCCGCGTGCGAGCGCCTCGCCTCGATTTTGCGCCGCTTCGGCGCGAGGTTCACGCCGTCGCTCGCGGCGCCGAGTGATCCGAGCTCCATCCGCATCGACGCCGTGCGCGAGGCGTGCGAGCTATTCGTGCGCGCCGGTAACGTGCAGGTGCGAACGCCGGGCGACGCTGGCGGGCGTGACGGAAGAGGTCGTCCGAACGTGGACGCGATCTACGTCGTGCCCGACGAAGCGCGCCTGTCGCTCGACCTCTCGAAGAACATCGTCGTGCACTTCTTCGTGTCGCGCGCGATGATCGCGACGCCGCTCGTTGCCTCCCCTACGCCGCTCCCCTTCGAGGATCTTCGCGAGCGCGTTCAGGCTCTCTCGCGCCTCTTCAAGTACGAGTTCCAGTTCCGCGCCGATGCACCCTTCATTCAGATCTTCGACGAGACGATCGCCGCGATGGTGGCCGACGGCGAGCTCACGCGCAGCGGCGACACCGTGGAGGTGGCGCAGGGCGACGGGCGGACGAACGTGCTTCTGTACGCGGAGATCGTACGCAACTTCGTCGAGGGATACCGCGTCGCAGCGCGCGCGCTCACGCCGCTACTGAAGGGGGTATTGCCTCCCAAGGATCTCGCGAAGCGGGCGATCGCTCTCGGAGATCGGATGTTCCTCGCAGGCGAAGTCGAGCGGCGCGAAGCCGTGAGCCGACCGCTGTTCGAGAACGCGCAAATGGCGTTCGTCGATCAGGGGTACGTCACGCGCACCGACGGCAAGCTCGGGCTCGCTGCGTCGTACGACGACTCTGCCGCGGTCAAGACGATCGAGGCTCGCATTGCCGGCTTCCTGCCGAGGCGCGGAGACGCCTAGACGCAGCGCGACGCTGCGGGATTGTGCGCGCCGGGGAGCGTCAACCGAGCCGGCGGGCGCGATCCGAATCGCGCGCGAGGTCGGCCAGCTGATCGATGAGGCTGCGGCTCATCGCCCGTGCGATCTTCCGACCGTAGGGCTCGCGGGCGATCGCGTCGTCACTCAGGGGCGCCGCGAGGAGGCGCTCGACCTCGCACGCAAGGCGGTGCGCTTCGCGGATCGTGTCGATCGGCCGCTCGGAAGCGGCAAACGTTCCGCTCGTCATGTCCGTCGACTCGAGAGCTCGCGTCGCTTGCATCGCCATGGTCGCCACCCCTCCCGACGTTCGAATCGATTCCTGCGCGAGGTCGCGCGGAGGGGAATAGTCCTTCGCGACATGCGATCATGCAAGCTCACGCGCGGAACTTTTCGATGACGCTCTCGCTTCGTCTCGTGTCCTTGAAGCCGCGCGTCATTCGCGATGTCGCATCGACGCAGTGCGGCTCACGGGCGCGCGTGCTCCCCCGGGGTGTCCGTCGAGAACGCGCGCAAAGTCGTCTCCGACCGACGATCCTTGCTAGTTTGCTGGGGAAGGTCGTGGAACCCCGCTCTCGATCACTCACGCAGATGCTCAAGCTAGCGCTCGCGGCGCTCGCCTGCAGCGCGTGCACGCGGACGCCCTCCCCTCTCGCCCCCGGATTGTCCGGGTCGATCGGAATGCCGCACCGTGGCGTACTCACCAACCCGGTGCAGCTGCCAAAGGACGCGACAGGCATTCGCTGGCTACGGGAGAACGACCGCCACTGGGCCGCGCCGCGCTTCGTGGCGGCGCTCGAGCGGGCCGGCCTCCAGGTGTCGCTCGAGCGCTCGGGTCCGCCGCTCGTCGTGGGGGATCTCTCGGCGCGCACCGGGGGCGAGATCTCGCTCCACATGTCGCACCGGACCGGGCACGACGTGGACTTGCTCCTCTTCGTGAAGACGCTGAGTGGCGCCCCCGTGGCGAGCCCCGGGTTCGTGCGCTTCAACACCGACGGCCTGGCGTGGGACGAGACCCACCAGCGATTCCTCCGCTTCGACGTCGAGCGCACCTGGCTACTCGTGAAGGCGCTCGTGGAGGACGACGAGGCGCGCATCGAGTGGATCTTCCTCAGCGTGCCCCTCCAGGGGATGCTCATCGAGTGGGCGCGCGCGCGGGGCGAGCCGACCGAGACGCTGCTCCGCGCCGAGCACGTCCTGCTCCAGCCAGGCCCCCCCGCGGAAGCGCACGACGATCACCTCCACGTACGATCGGGCTGCGACGCCGTCGAAGTGGCGCGCGGCTGCGAGCAGACCGGCCCGACGCGTCCGTGGATCCGGGACGCGAACGGCGCTCAGATCCGCGCGCACGAGGTCGTCCGCGAGGACGATGCGTCGGTGGCGCTCGAGCTGATGAGGCCCCTCGACGAGCGAGAGGCCGCCGTGGATGCTCCGATCGGCGTCGGTGCTCGATCGACCGGAATGAAGCCGTGAACCACCTCGTACGGGGCGACGCGCTCGAGCTTGGGGTACCCGCCGGAGCGGGCCCGCTCGTGGGAGAGGCGCAGCTCGCCTACCTCGACCCGCCTTTCGCGGTCGGAGCACGCTTCGGCGCACGCACGAAGACCGCACCGCGTCGCGCCGAAGGGCCGATGGCCTACGACGATCGATGGCCCTCGATCGATGCCTACCTGGCCTGGCTCGAGCCCCGTGTCCGCGCCGCGCACGGCTGCCTCTCTCCTCGCGGAACGCTGTGGCTGCACCTCGATCACCGCGCGGTTCACGAGGCGAAGCTGATCTGCGACAAGATCTTCGACCGCACGTCGTTCCTCGGAGAGGTCATCTGGGTACCCGGTAACGGTTCCAAGGGACGACGCGGGCTCGGCGTCACGCACCAGACGATCCTCGTGTATGCGGCCGGCGACGACCCCGTGTGGAACGCGCAGGATCCCGCGCTGCGCGCACCGTTCGCGAAGACGAGCCTGTCGATGCACTTCACGCAAAAGGACGACGACGGTCGCTTCTTCCGCGAGCGCACGATTGGCGCGCGCACGTACCGCTACTACGCCGACGTCGGACGAGCGATCGGGAGCGTCTGGACCGACTGCCCAGCCATGGTCGCGAACACGCCGCTCCGTCGCGAGACGACGGGGTACCCAACGCAGAAGCCGCTGAAGCTGCTCGACCGCATCGTGCGGGCTGCGAGCGAGCCCGGTGCGCTCGTCGTCGATCCGTTCTGCGGCTCCGGGACCACGCTGGAGGCGGCCGCACGCGCGGGGCGCCGTTTCTTCGGATGCGACGTGGGGGAGCTGGCGGTCGCGACTACTGCCGCACGACTGCGCTCGGCAGGGATTGCGTTCGAGCTGGACGACGGAGCCTCGGCAAATCGAGCGCGGGCATGAGGGCGTTTCTTGCGCTATGCCACGCGCATGTCGCTCGACGGTGACGCTCCACTGCACCCTATTTTCCTCAAGCTCGAGGGGCGCGACGTGCTCGTCGTCGGCGCGGGGAAGGTCGCGGAGAGGAAGATCGCGGAGCTGGTGGACGCCAAGGCGCGCGTGCGCGTCGTCGCCCCCGAGGCGACCGACTCGGTGAAGGCTCTCGCCGCCGCGCGCGCAGTTCGCTGGGAGGCGCGCGGGTTCGAAGAGAAGGACACGGACGGCGCGTGGCTGATCCTGGCCTCGACGGATGACCCCGAGGTGCAGAGCCGCGTCGCCGACGCGGGCTACGCGCGTCGTACGTTCGTGATCGCCGTCGACGACAAGAAGAACGCTTCGGCCTATGGAGGCGCGGTCGTACGCCGTGGCGCGGTAGCCATCGCCATTTCGACGTCGGGAGAGTCGCCCGCACTTGCGCGCCTGCTCCGCGAGGTTCTCGAGCACGCGCTCCCGGAACGCGAGTGGATCGACGCGGCCCGCGCGCTTCGTGACCGCTGGCGCGCGGATGCGACGCCCTTCGAATCGCGCTTCGCCGAGCTGGTCACCGCGTTCAAGGATCGATCGCGGGCTGACTAGTCGGCGGGCCGTTCAGCGATCGTAGACGATCACGTTGTGGTAGCGCGCCTCGGAGGCCGACGGGTTCTCGTACGAGTGCGGATGATCGGCGGCGAACGCGATCGAGTCTCCCGCGGCGAGCTCGTGCACCTCGTCGGCCACGCGCAGTCGAAGAGCGCCCGTGAGCACAACGACGAGCTCGCGCGTTCCCGGTGCGTGCGCCTCCGACGAGTGCGTCGAGCGGGCAGAGAGACGGAGCTCGTAGAGCTCAACAAACGGGGAAGCCCCCGCGGGGGTCAAGGGGCGGCTCTCCAGCTTTCCGTCGAGCGAGCGCAAGACCTGTGCGTCCCCGCGACGGAGGACCGCAGCTCCCGATCGTTGCGCGCCAATGAGCTCGGACATCGGCACCCCGAGCCCCACGGCGATCTTCCAGAGGAGCCCGAGCGTCGGGTTCGACTTGTGCGTCTCCACCTGCGATAGCGCCGCGCGGCTCACGCCGGACGCGCGCGCCAGATCGTCGAGCGACATGCCGCGCGCGCGGCGTCGCTCTCGAAGTTGCTCGGCGACCCGGCGCCCCATCTCGGCCGCGCCGACGTCGTCCCCTGCCGAAGCGAGGGGGCGCTCACGCGACGGACGCTTCTCGCGCGCGGCGGGCGCGTCGACGCTGCTCTTCGCCGCTCTGACCTTCTTGGTCCCCTGCTCGTCCTGTTTGCGCGCCGCCACGTCGCCTCCACGGTCTTTGATCACGGACACGAAGGTAACACGGCGGTCCTCTTCGAGGACCTAGCTCCAAAAGCGAGGACCTGGAGTCTCCCGTCGGAACAGCAGCCGGCGGACAGCGACGGCGACGGCGGGCCGCTCGGGCGGGCTGCAGTGTCAGCGAGGTCGCGCTCTCCACTTCCGACTCTCGGCGCCCGATCCCTGCGCCCACGGGTGACTAAGCAGACGCTCCTGGCTCACGCGTGATCCAGGAGCACCCGTGTTTTCGGCTGTCTCCTTCGCATGTCGGGGTGTCGCGGGTGCTGGCGCAGAGGGGGTCGCCATGTTGCAATTGTTCACTGAGGTCGAACATGAGGAGAGATGGGTTCGCGTGGCTGGTGACAGCCACCCTCGTGGCGATGGGGCTCTACTCCGGATGCGGCTCAAGCAATCGAGACAACGCAACGCACGGAGGCGACGAGGGGGGAATCTCGACCCAGGAGGGGGGGATTGGCTCACTGCTCGACGACAGCGGTGGCACCGCCGCGTGCACGGGAGCGAATGCATGTGGAGCGGTCTGCTGCGCCGCGAGCACGGTGTGCTTCTTCTCGCAGTGCGTGACCCCGGGCGCCGCGTGCCAGACGAGCGACCAGTGCCCGACGGGCGACTACTGCGAGCCGGCGCTCGGAGGCGGTGAAGACGCGGGCGCGTTCCCCCCCGACAGCGGCTGCACGCAGCTCGCGACGAGCGGACGCTGTCTCCCCATTCCGCCAACGTGCCCCGACGACGCGGGGACGGAGCCCGACGGCGGCGCGTGCCTCGAGTCGTGCGAATACCACCCGTCGGGCAACGGCCCTCTGAGCGCGAAGACGAAGTGGCAGTGGGGGCCGACCGCGGTCGTGAGCCCAGGCGATACGGACATCTGGTCCACACCGACGGTCGGTCGCATGTACGACACGAACTGCGATGGCAAGATCGACTCGTTCGACTCGCCGGTCATCGTGTTCATCTCGGGCAACGTCGACGGCACGTGCTGCGGCTGCAGCGACGCGTCCGTGAGCACGTGCGAGAGCGGGCAGATCCGGATGGTCAACGGCTCGAGCGGCCAGGAGCTGTGGACGGTGGCGAAGGCCAGCGCCACCTCGGTCGGCTTCATGGGCTCCACGCCCGCGCTCGGGGACATCGATCACGACGGAGTCATGGATGTCGTCGCGATGACCGGCGAGGGGTACGTCGTGCTCCTCGATCACCTCGGCAACGTGATGCGCACGAGCGACAAGCCGTACACGCACGCGACCGCGACCAGTGCCGGGCAGGGCACGGGCTGGGGCGGCGGTCTCGCCATCGCCGACATGAACCTCGACGGCTTCCCCGAGATCAGCTTCGGCGACACGGTGTGGACCACGACCGGGACGGGGATCACGCTCGTGTTCACCGGCGGCAAGGGGACCGGAGGGGGCGCGGCCAAGGAGACGAGCGCCATCAGTGACTTGGATCTCGCCGCGAACAACCACCTCGAGCTGCTCGCGGGGAACACCGCGTACAAGGCCGACGGCACGGTCCTGTGGACCGACTCGACGCTCCCCGACGGCTTCCCGGGCGTGGGCGATTTCAACAAGGACGGCAAGCCCGACGCGGTCCTCGTCGGGAGCGGGGAGGTGTGGATCCTCACGGGAGCCACCGGCGTGATCGAGCTCGGCCCCGTGACGCTCCCGGGCACCGGGAGCGGCGGCGCGCCCACGGTGGCCGACTTCGACGGCGACGGCTTCCCCGAGATCGGCGTGGCTCAAGAGAACAAGTACACGGTGCTCAAGCCCGACTACGCGAAGGGGACGATCGACGTCGTCTGGAGCATGGACAACCACGACTTCAGCTCTTCGGTCACCGGCTCGACCGTCTTCGACTTCGAGGGGGACGGCGTCCCCGAGGTCGTCTACGCCGACGAGTGCTGGCTCTGGGTCTTCGATGGGCCGACGGGCGCCGTGAAGCTCGCGTTCTCGCACTCGTCGTTCACGGGGACCGAGGCAGCGCTCGTCGCCGACATCGACGGGGATGGGCACGCGGAGATGCTGATCCCGTCGAACGGCGTCGACATGTCCGCCAACGGCTGGAAGTGCAAGCCGTACGAGGCGACGGCCGATGGGGGCGGAACGACGATGAACGGCCAATCGTGGACGCCCGGGCCGGCGCCGAACCTCTGGTACCGGGGGCTCGTCGCGCTGGGCGACACGGCCGACTCGTGGGTCGGCACGCGGACGCTCTGGAACGAGCACACGTACCACGTGACGAACGTGTGCGATGACACGGACAACGCCTGCACGGCGCCGAACACCTACGGCTCGATCCCGACGCCGGAGGTGGAGAACTGGACGCTCCCCTGGCTCAACGACTTCCGCCAGAACGTACAGGACGTGGGCATCTTCAATGCACCCGACGCGGTGGTCGCGATGACGCTCGACTGCTCCGGCTCGGCGGCCGTGACGGTCCGGAACATCGGCCAGGCGGGCCTCCCCTCGGGCGTCGTGGCCAACGTGTACGTCGCGGGGACCACGACGCAGGTCGGCTCGGTCACCACCACCTACGGGCTCTTGCCGGGCCAGTCCCAGACGCTCCCCGTCACGGTCACGCCGGCCTCGGCGGCGCAGGGGGCGCTCTTCGCGCAGATCTACGACGACCCCGCGGCTCCGACGTTCCACGAGTGCAATGCGTCGAACGACACGAGCACGAGCGTCACCGCGGTCTGCGCGAAATGAGGGCGCACGCGCCTCACGGCTCCGGTCTCGGCACCCAGTCTTCGCCGAGCTTCTCGTAGCGTCGCTTCACCGCGCTCCACGCGATGCGGAACGCGCGCACGTCGTCGCCTGCGTACTGCTGGAACGCGTGGTTGAAGGCTTCGCGAAAGATGTCCTGCGCGTGCCCCGGGAGATGAGCGCGCACGGAGGGGGGGAGCTCGTCGTTGCTCGCGTAAGGCATGACCGGACCTGCTTTCGCTCGCGCTGGACTCACAAGCCGAACGGGTACGTGTCGGGGAGCTCGTGACTACGGGGACGCATCGACTCCTCGAGCGGATGTACCGCCTCGGTCTCGTCGAACCAGATGTACTCGTCGAACTGGCGCGGAAGGCTCGCGTAGAAGTAGTGGCTCTGGAGCTCGGTCTTCGGTCGGTAGACGACGCCGATCGCGCGTTCGAGGAGCTCGGCCGTCAGCTCGTCGCGCACCGCGCGGCGCCGCGGGTTTCGCAGGTGAAGCGCGCAGGCGCGGATACCGGCGTCGTGGAAGACCCGCTCGTAGCTCCCCTCGCGAGCAGGCACGACCTGCATTCGCTCCATCGGCTCGTCCCAGTCGTGCGCCGCGGCGACCGTTCCGTGGTCCGTTCCGAAGCCGACGATGTACGCCTGATCGCCGAGGAGCCCGCGACAGAGCTGCCCGACGTTGTGCTCGCCGCGCGCGCCCATCTCGGTCGCCGAAGCGTCACCGACGTGGGAATTGTGCTCCCAGACGATCCCCTTGGCGTCGGGGCCGTAAAAGGCCATGAGCGATCGCAGCGTGTCGAACATGTGCGTGTCGCGCAGGTTCCAGGACGCGACCCCGCCGTAGTACATCGTGCGGTAGTACCGCTCGGCGTCGGTGACCAGCCGCGCGTTCTGCGCAGCGTCGAAGAAGCGCTCGCCGTCTCTTCGGGCGTAGTCGACACGCCGCTCGAGCATCTCGCGGAGCATCGCGACGACCGCGTCCTCGGAGCTCTGGTACCGGCCGACGAGCACGGCCTGGCCGTAGGCGGCGGGGTCGCGCTGCCACGGGGTGAGAGCGCCGTAGCGGTGGCGAGCGACCTTGGCGGCCGCGGGATCGACCTCGTCGAGGTATGCGAGCACGGCGGCGATCGACGTGAACAAGCTGTAGAGGTCGAGCCCGTGGAACCCCGTCTTGGACTCGGGGTGATCCGCGTTGAACGCACGTAGCCAAGAGACGAAGTCGTGCACCTCGTCGTTCCGCCACATCCACGTGGGGAACCGGGTGAACGGCGTGAACTCGAGCGTCGAGCGGCGTGGACCGCCGAGGACGTAGTCGTCGATGCGCGCCGCATCGGGCCAGTCGGCCTCCACGGCGACGAAGCGGAAGCCGCGATGCTCGATGAGCTCCTGCGTGATACGCGCGCGCATCCGATAGAACTCGCTCGTGCCGTGCGTCGCTTCTCCGATGAGCACGAGTCGCGCATCCCCTACCCGCTCGAGGAGCGCATCCATCGATGCGGTCGCGATGTCGTCGATCGGCTCGGCGGCTTCGCGCACGAGCGTCGCGAGACTGCCGGGAGCGTGGGTTCGCCGCGCCTCGAGCACCGGCTGCGGCGTGTCGCCGGCCCACCCTTGCTCGCCGATGAGCGGCACGAAGCGGACCTCTTCCAGCGGCTCCTGGCGGTACGAAGTCTCGCTCTCGCGCGTGATGCGGACGAGGACCTGGGATGAATCGTCCGCGCCGATCGGGATGACGAGGCGACCGCCGATGGCGAGCTGGGCGAGGAGCGCCGGAGGGGGGCGCGGACCGCCGGCCGCGACGGCGATGGCGTCGTACGGCGCGTGCTCTCCGAGGCCGAGCGTGCCGTCGCCACAGAGCACGTGAGCGTTGGTGACGCCGAGACGGGCGAGTCGCTCCTTTGCGGACTCGGCCAGCGCGGGGACGCGCTCGATCGTGTAGACGTCTCCGGCGATACGGCTGAGGACGGCGGCTGCATAGCCGGAGCCTGCCCCCACCTCGAGGACGCGCTCCCCCCCCCGAAGACGGAGCGACTGAACCGTGAACGCGACGATGTACGGCTGCGAGATCGTCTGTCCGTGGCCGATCGGGAGCGGCGTGTCCTCGTAGGCGAACTCCTCGAGGTCCCCGGGGACGAACGCCTCCCGCGGGACCCTCCGGAAGGCTTCCAGCACCTTCGGGTCGGTGATGCCCCGCCCTGCGAGGTGGACGTCGACCATGCGCGCCTGGGCGCCCTGCCGATCGAGCTTCGTGGTCGCCATGACGCAAGGCGGATGCGACAAGTGAGCCACGTGGCAACGAGAGCCGCGGGACAGGCGCCGTACGCAGGGAGAGAGCCGGCGCGCACGAAAAGCGTGCGTACGCGCGAGGAGAATGCGTCGCTGAACGTCTCGCCGTCGCTGCAGCGAGCGGTGCCGGGACCTCGGCACCTCGCAACAACGCCTCGGCTCGCAGCGCCGCCCCTCCGGCCGCTCGCGCCGCTGCGGTGCCTCCCGTGGCCGCCCGTCCGGCCGCTCGTGCCGTCGCGTCACCTCGTTCAGCCGCCGCGTCGGCAGGGCACGCCGTCGCGACGGCACGCGCCGCCGCCCCTCCGGCCGTTCGCGCCGTCGCGTCTCCTCGCTCGGCCGCCACGTCGGCACACGACGCCATCACGGCGGCTTGCGTAGCCGCCCCTCCGGCACCTCGCGCCGTCGCCTCTCCCCGCTCTGCCGCCACGTCGGCAGGCCACGCCGTCGCGACGGCGCGCGCGGCCGCCCAGCCGGCACCACGCGCCGTCGCGTCGGCTAGCCGGGTCATCCCCCGGCCCGGCGTCGCACCCACGCAGGACCGCCGCTCCTCCCCAACTATTTTCGAAAATCGTCCTCCTGGTTTCGTCCGTTCGCCCTTCTCAAAAGAAACCTGAATAGGGGGTCCAGCGATCCCTCCGCCCACGCAACCGACAGGACGACCAGGGAGGTGCTCCATGCCCATCACGAACAACGCGACCGCCGTCTCGACCTGCAACCAACGACTCATCGCGCTGAAGAGACTCGTCAATCCCGAGACCCGCCTGATGATCGACGGCAAGTCGTTCACCTTCGCGGCGCTGCTAGGCATCTACGAGACCTGCCTCGATACGCGCGCAGCGCTCGTCTCGCTGCGCGCGGCGCTCGACAAGGGGCTCTCCGAAAGGGACAGCGCCGAGGCCGCGCGCGTGGCGGTCGACAAGGGGCTGAGAGCCTGGGTCGCGACGCAGTTCGGCGCCGGGAGCGCGGAGGCGCAGGAGCTCGGGTTTCTACCGCCGAAGGTCGGCGAGAAGGACGCCCGCACGAAGGCCAAGGCGGCGCAGCAGTCGCTCGCCACGCGCGAGGCGCGGAAGACGATGGGGAAAAGGCAGAGACAGAAGATCAAAGGGACGCTCGCGGCGCCTCCGGAGACCGCGTAGCGCTCTCCCGCAGCTACGCGATCGTCGCCGGTCAGACCGTGGCCGCCGACGACGTCTCGGGCCGCGCTTCACGCGCGATGCGAGCGAGCGGTGCATTGGCCAACCACCCGTCGATCCCTGCGAGCGCCCGCTCCGCCAGCGCTCCGTACCGGTCGCGCTTCTTCAGCTTCCGGTTCTCGTGCGGCGGCAAGCACGCCCACGTGATGTTCGACGGCTGGAAGCTCGGCTGAGGACGCGACAGGTGCGTGCGGATCCCTCCCAGCGCGGTCGCCTCGGGCGGAGGGGTGATCGCCTCCCCTTTCAGCGCCTGGGCCAGCATCACGGCGCAGAGCAGGCCGCACGCGCAGCTCTCCACGTACCCCTCGACGCCGGTCACCTGCCCCGCCAGGAACACGTTGGGCCGCGCGCGCAGCTGCATGCGCTCGTCGAGGAGCACCGGCGCGTTCACGAACGTGTTCCGGTGAACGCTCCCGAACCGGAGGATCTCGCACTCCTCGAGCCCCGGGATCATCCGGAAGACGCGCGCCTGCTCGCCGTACGTCATGCGCGTCTGGAAGCCGACGAGGTTGTACGCCGTCATGGCGGAGTCCTCGGGGCGCAGCTGCACCACGGCATGAGGGCGTCGCCCGGTCTTCGGATCGGTGAGTCCCACGGGCTTCATCGGGCCGAACGACAGCGTCATCGGGCCGCGCGACGCCATCACCTCGATGGGCAGGCACCCCTCGAAGTACTTCGTCTCTTCGAAGGCGCGCGCCTCGACCTTCTCGGCGGCGACGATGGCCGCGACGAACGCGTCGTACTGCTCCTTGTCGAACGGGCAGTTCACGTACGCCTCGTCGCCGAGCGCGGTCGCGTCGAGCGTGTCGCTCTCCTCCGACGGGGCGCCCCCCTTGCCCCAGCGCGACTGCTTGAAGACGCGGTCCCACGCGATCGAATCCGCGCTCACGATGGGGGCGATCGCGTCGTAGTACGCGAGGTGCTCGGCGCCGACGATGCGCGCGAGGTCGTTGGCCAGGGAGTCGCCGGTGAGCGGCCCGGTCGCGAGGATGACCGGGTTCTCCGGCGTGGCCTCGGGGATCTGCTCGACGACGCGCGCCTCGACCGTGATGCGCGGGTGGCTCCCGATGAGAGACGTGACCCGCGACGCGAACTCTTCGCGATCGACCGCGAGCGCGCCGCCGGCCGGGACGCGCGTCTCCTCCGCGCAGCGCATGACGAGCGAACCGGCGCGACGGAGCTCCTCTTTGAGGAGGCCGACCGCGTTGACCAGCGCCGCGCCGCGCATCGAGTTGGAGCAGACGAGCTCGCACAGCTTGTCGGTCGTCTGCGCGGGCGTGCGCGCGATCGGTTTCTGCTCGACCAGCGTGACGTCTACCCCGCGCTCCGCCAGCTGCCAGGCCGCTTCACAACCGGCGAGGCCGGCGCCGATGATGGTCACGCGCATGACGCCCCTCCTAGCACGCGCGCGCCTGTGATCACGCCCGCTCGACCGCGACCACCCCTTGCACCTTGTGCAGCGCGCGCATCACGGCCTTCAGCTGCGTCAGATCCGAGCACACGAACGTGAAGACGTTCACCGCGCGCCCGTCGTCGCCGGCGCGACAGTTCGCTTCGCTGATGTTGATTCCTTGCGCGCTGAAGGTGGAACCGACCGTCGCAAGGATCCCCGGTCGGTTCGCCGTCACGACGCGGAGCTGGACCGCGCGGTTGATCTTGGCCTTCGAGTCCCAGCTGATCTCGACGCGCCGCTCGGGGTCCGTATCGAACGCCTTGGCGCACCCGCGCCTGTGGATCGTGACGCCGCGCCCGCGCGTGATGAACCCCAGGATGTCGTCTCCCGGCAGCGGGTTACAGCACTTCGCGTAGCGCACGAGGACGTCGTCGATGCCGTTGAGCCGGATCCCCCCTTCGTCCCCTCCCTTGATGACCTTGCGAACGAGCCCGGCCAGCTTGCTCTCGCGGATCTGCTCCGGAGGGGCGGACTTGGTGCCGTCGTCGGAATCGGGCGCCACGGCCTTCCGGACGTCCTCGGCGTCGAGGCGCCCGTAGCCGATGGCGACGAGCATCTCGTCGGCAGTCCCGATGCGCAGATGCTCGAGGAGCTTTCGCACCTCGTTGTCGTTCTTCATCAGCCGGCTGTAGGAGACGCCCGACTTCTGCATTTCGCGCTCGAGCAGCTCTTGCCCGAGGCGGAGCGACTTCTGTCGTTGCTCGGCGCGCAGGAACGTCCGGATCTTCGCGCGCGCCCGCGTCGTCCCCGTGAACTCGAGCCAGTCCTTCGACGGCTGCTGGTTCGGCGACGACACCACCTCGACGACGTCGCCGTTGCGGAGCTTGTACCGGAGCGGCTCGAGCTTGCCGTTCACGCGCGCGCCGGTGATGTGCTCGCCGAGCTGCGAGTGGATGGCGAACGCGAAGTCGATCGGCGTCGCGCCGCGCGGGAAGACGCGCACGTCCCCCTTCGGCGTGAAGACGTAGACCTCGTCCTGGAAGAGGTCGATCTTCACCCCCTCCAGGAACTCCGCCGGATCCTTCAGCTCCTTCTGCCACTCGACCAGCTGCCGCAGCCACCCGAACCGCTGCGCGTCGCTGTCGGGGATCCCGCCGCCGATCTCCTTGTACTTCCAGTGCGCAGCGATGCCCCGCTCGGCCACACGGTGCATCTCGCTGGTGCGGATCTGGATCTCGATGCGCTCGCGCCCCGGCCCGATGACCGTCGTGTGGAGCGACTGGTACATGTTCGGCTTGGGGAGCGCGATGTAGTCCTTGAAGCGGCCGGGGAGCGGCGTCCACTTCGAGTGAATGACGCCCAGCGCGGCGTAGCAATCGCTCACGCTCTCGACGACCACGCGGAAGGCGATGATGTCGTTGATCTGCGAGATGTCGGTCTCGTTGGCCTTCATCTTCCGCCAGATCGAGTAGAGGTGCTTCGAGCGCCCCGTCACGTCGGCGGCGAAACCCTGCTCGGCGAGCCGCGCGCTCAGCGTCTTGCTCACGTCGGCGATGTACTTGTCGCGCTCGCGCTTGGTCTTGGCGATGGCGCTCGAGATCTCCTGGAAGCCGTCCGGCTCCAGGTACTTGAACGAGAGGTCCTCGAGCTCGCTCTTGAACCCCTGCATACCGAGGCGGTTCGCGAGCGGAGCGTAGATCTCCATCGTCTCGCGCGAGATGCGCTCCTGCGCCTCGGGCTTCATGTATTCGAGCGTCCGCATGTTGTCGACGCGGTCGCAGAGCTTCACCAGGAGCACGCGGATGTCGCGCGCCATGGCCACGACCATCTTGCGGAAGTTCTCCGCCTGCCGGTCTTCCTTCGAGGTGAAGTTGATCTTCGAGAGCTTGGTCACCCCGTCGACCAGCGTGGCGATCTCGCCGCCGAACTCCCGCTCCACGTCTTCGATCGAGGCGAGCGTGTCCTCGACCACGTCGTGCAGGAGCCCGGCACAGATGCTCGCCGTATCGAGGCGCAGGTCGGCGATCACGCCGGCGACGTTCGCCGGGTGCACGAAGTAAGGGTCCCCCGATTTCCGCGTCTGCCCGGCGTGCATCCGGTAGCTGAAATCGTAGGCCCTCTTGATGAGGTCGGCGTCTGCGGACGGTTGGTACGCCCGGACTCGGCCGATGAGCTCCTCGACTTGAAGCATTCTTGTAGTCAGCCCGGCGGTTCGTGCGACCCGCCGCGCTAGGCCGAAAAATTTATCACTCCCGGCGTTGGTGGGCAATCGACCGGCAGGCACAAGCGCCGGCTTTTCCATGGTTCTTCAGGCTTTCTTCTTGCGTTGCCTTCTCGCGTTGGCAACCAAGGTGCTCATTCCACGCGATTTGCGCTAGGGCGTGTCCCCAGATGCGAGTCGCAGGGAAATGACCGTCGCCACGCGCGCGCACCGCCGCGCCAGCGTGTACGTGCACTTCCCGTGGTGCCTGGCGAAGTGCCCGTATTGTGATTTCACGAGCTACGCGGCCGCGCGGGAGTCGATCGACTCGGGCGGCTACGCAGACGCCGTCCTCCGCGAGATCGAGCAGCGGGCGGCCACGCTAGGCCCGCGCACGATCGCCAGCGTGTTCTTCGGTGGGGGGACGCCGAGCCTCTGGGACCCCGCCGAGCTCGGGCGCACGCTCGCCGGGATCAAGAGCGCCTTCACGTGCGACGCCGACCTGGAGGTCACCGTCGAGTGCAACCCCACGTCGCTCGATCGCGCGCGTGCCGACGCGCTCGCTGCTGTCGGCGTGAACAGGCTGTCGATCGGCACCCAGTCGCTCGATGCAGAGCAGCTGAAGTTCCTCGGCCGACTCCACGATCCGGCGGGCGCGCTCGCCGCCATCGACGCCGCGCTCGCCTCGAACGTCGCGCGCGTCTCGACCGATCTCATCTTCGGGCTACCAGGTCAGTCGCCGGACGAGGCCCGCGCCCAGGCGATCGCCCTCGCCGACAGGAGCGGCGGGGGGCGGACGCTGACGCATCTCTCCTGCTACCAGCTGACGATCGAACCCAACACGCAGTTCGGCGCGCTGGCGAAGCGCGGGAGACTCCCTCTGGCCGACGACGGGCTCGTGGCCGAAGCGTTCCTGGCCATCGACGAGGCGCTCGCGGCTCGCGGGCTCCGTCACTACGAGATCTCCAACTACGCCCGGCCCGGCGACGAAGCGCGGCACAACCTCGGATACTGGCGTGGCGAGGAGTACGTCGGGCTCGGGTGCGCCGCCTACGGGATGGTCCACCGCGAGGGGGGCACCGTGCGCTACCGCAACCCGCTGGACCCGCGTGCGTACATCGCCGCGACACGCGACGCGGAAGCATCCGCCGCCGCCACCACGATCGAGCCGCTCGACGCGACGACCCTCCTCCGCGAGCGAATCATGCTCGGCCTCCGCCTCGCCGGCGGGCTCGACCTCCGGATGGCGGGCGACGATCTCGGCATCGAGCCGTTCACTCGGGAGCGAATCCAGGAGATCGAGCGGCTCGTCTCGCGTGGACGCCTCGCGCGCGATGGCGATCGGCTGCTCATCCCCCGCGATGGGTGGCTGTGGACCGACGACACGGCGGCACGCCTGTTCTGAGGCTCCGCGACCGACACACCGACGAATCCACTGGAAAGCGCCGCGAGCGCGGGCGACATAGGCGCGATGCGCGCATGGATGTCGTGGTCGTCGGGCAAGGACAGCGCGTTCGCTCTGCACGCCGCGCGAACGTCGGCGGGTCTCGAGATCGTCGCCCTGTTGACGACGGTGAACGAGACCCACGCGCGCGTCGCGATGCACGCGGTGCGCGAGTCACTCCTCGAAGCACAGGCCGCCGCATTGGGACTCCCGCTCGTGAAGGTTCCGATCCCCAGCCCGTGCCCGAACGAGGTGTACGAAGCGCGCATGAACGACGCCATGGCACGCGCCCGCGAGGATGGCGTGCGCGACGTCGTCTTCGGGGACCTGTACCTGGAGGACATCCGCGCGTACCGCGAATCGAAGCTCGGTCCGGCCGGGATGCGCGCCCACTTCCCGCTCTGGAAGCGCCCCACCGCAGCGCTCGCGCGCGAGATGATCGACGCTGGGCTCGAAGCGATCCTCACCTGCGTCGACCCTCGCGTGCTCGACGCGACCTTCGCCGGGCGGACGTTCGACGCGCAGCTCCTCGCCGACCTTCCGGCGCACGTCGACCCATGCGGGGAGAACGGCGAGTTCCACACGTTCGTCTACGCCGGCCCGATGTTCCGCGCGCCCATCCCCGTCGAGCGAGGCGAGATCGTCACGCGAGACGGCTTCGTCTTCGCGGATGTCCTTTTGCGGACGCACGAAGCGCGGTAAGCCGCTCGTGATGCGCGCGTCCTCGCTCCTCGCGCCGCTCGCTCTCGCGTTTGCTCTGGGCCCGGCCGTCACCGCGCGCGCCGAAGAGGCGCCGCCGGCCGTCCACCTCGACGTACGGCGCGCGACGCTCCCGAATGGCCTGCGCGTGGTCCTTTCGGTCTCGCCCACCTCCGGCGCCGTCGCGGTCGCCCTCCGGATCGACGTCGGCTCGCGCAATGAGCTGCGTGGGCAAGCCGGCTTCGCCCACCTCGTCGAGCGAATGCTCCGCGGCGACCGACAGGACGCGAGTGGGGAGACCTCGCGCGACGGAACTACGCTCGTCCTCCTCGCTCCGCGCGAAGATCCATCGAGAGCGCTGTCGCTCCAGGCGAGCCGGCTGAAGCCGCTCGAGGCCTCGACCGGGGATCTCGACGCATCGAGGCGCGCCATCGAAGGTGAATTCGGCGCGGAAGAGCGCGACCTCGCCGGCGAACGCCTCGATGGGCTCGTGTACCAGGGCTACTGGCCGTACGAGCACGAGGCGCTCGGGTCGAAGCGCGACGTCGAGGCGGCGCAACTCGACGGCGTGCGCGCGTTTCACGACGCGTTCTACGGCCCGAACGACGCCATTCTCGTCCTCGTCGGCGACTTCGATCCCGAGGCGGCGCTCGTGCGGATCCGCGCCGCCTTCAGCGACGCCAGGCCGGTGACGCCGCCGAAGCTCGAGACTGGCACGTTGCCGGAGCAGGCCGCGCCGCGCGAAGACGTCGTCGAGGACGCTCACGCGCGCGCCGCAGCGCTCTTGTTCGGGTGGGCAATTCCACCTGCAGGCACGCCCGAGCACGACGCGCTCGAGATCGCCGCGCACCTCCTGACTGACGGCGATGGCTCGCGTTTGCGAACCGCGCTTGTGCGGGGCCGGGCGATCGCCGCCGACGCGACGGCGTGGACGCACGATCGGCTCGGCCCGGACGTCTTCGAGCTCCGCGCGACGGCGTCGGGCAAGGAGACGATCGCTTCGCTCGACGCCGCGATCACCGACGCCATCCTCCACCTCGCGAAGTCGCCGCCCGCGATCGACGAGGTCGCCCGGACGCGCCGTCAGATCGCCGCACGGTTCCTCCTCGACCTGCAGTCGAACGAGGGCCGCGCCACCGAGCTTGCCGCAATCGAGGCGAGCCGTGGCGACGCGTCTCTCGTGAACGCAGAGCTCGATCGATACCTAGCCGTGAGCAGCGAGGACGTCTCGCGCGCCGTCGCGAAGTACCTCGCGCCGAATCGCCGCTCGCGCGTCGAAGTGAAGCCTTCCCCGAATGAAGCGAAAGTCGACGCGAAGCGCGCGCCGAAGCAACCCTAGACCCGACGATGAAGCACCGAGGCCCTCGATGACGACCAGCAAGACCCCCAAGCCGAGCCAACCCCTGCAGCCCGCGGCGCTGCGAAAGCTTCGTGCGCTCGGACACGCGCTCGCGCCCGTCGTCGCCATCGGGAAAGACGGGCTCACCGACGCCGTGGTGCGCGCGACCGATGCCGCCCTCACGACACACGAGCTCATTAAGGTGAAGGTTCAGAGCGAAGCGCCCGTGGATCGCCACGAGGCCGCCGTGGATCTCGCCGCGCGCACCAAGTCGGCGCTCGCGCAGGTGATCGGGCGCACGCTCCTTCTCTACCGTCGCCACCCGAAGAAGCCGAAGATCGATCTCACCGCGAAGCCGGAGAAGGCGAAGAAGCCCGTGAAGGCGCGCCGGCCCCAGCCCGACCAGGAGCCCGCGAAGTCGGACAACGAGAGCGAAAACTGAGGACGAGCGGGGGACAACTCCAGCCCCGTCCGGTGAGAAGCTGGGGATAACCCTGAACGCGACGCCCCTGCACCTGTGGGCAGCCTGTGCAGTGGGGGCGGCACCGGTTCAGTGATCCCGCAGACTTGCACGCCAGCCTGAACTGATGGTGCGAACATGGAGCCCGCGTGTCGTCCGGATGGAGACACAGGGATCACCCTGTAGTACAGCCGATCGTATCCATGGAACTAGACAGGCCCCATTAGTTGGGGGTAGAACCAAACTTCTCGCGAGACGTGAGACCCCTGCACGCCTCTCGATGCCAACGCAAGAAGGCTAGGAGGAGTCAGGAGGGTGTCTCGGGAGGAGGGTGAGCCAGGTTCTTCTAACCCTCGCTGAACGCACTGGCCCTGAACGGATTGCAAGAAGCGGCCCAGGGCGTTCAGCTCGTTGAACAGTAGAACGTGGGTAACGCGGAGACCCGGCACCGACGCTACGCGTCGAGGGCCCTCCGCGATGAAGATGGGTTTTGTCTGGGGACGGGGTGAGGCGTGACGAGGGCGGCGGGGACAGCAACAGAGGGAACCGAACCGCGCTGGACGCGGATCGGCCAGCAGGAGGGTGACATGGCACAATCTTCGGATTCGGGGTTCGGGCGAGTCATGCGCAATGGCAACGGAACGACCAAGCACGAGAAGCAGACAATCGAGACTGCGGTGAAGAAGCCGCTGCGGAGCACCCCGCCGAAGGACCCGACGTCTTCCGTCAAGGATGCGAAGCGCGCGTCGATGCGCCCCTCCGCGGGAGTCTCGATCGATCGCCGCTTCACGACGGCGCAGGTCAATCCGCTCGACACGGTCGTCTACGAGCGCCGCTCCAGCATCATCACGAACCCCGACGGGTCGATCGTCTTCAAGATGGAAGGGGCCGAGATCCCCGCCTCCTGGAGCCAGCTCGCGACCGACATCGTCATCAGCAAGTACTTCCGAAAGGCCGGCCTCCATGGTGACAAGCACCAGGGGGAGAAGAGCGTCCGGCAGGTCGTGCACCGCCTCGCGCACACGATGCGCGACGCCGGTGAGAAGTTCGGCGGCTACTTCGCGTCGAAGACCGAAGCCGACGCGTTCGAGGCCGAGCTCTCCTATCTGCTCGTGAACCAGGTCGGCGCGTTCAACTCGCCGGTGTGGTTCAACTGCGGCCTCTGGCACGAGTACCAAATCGAGGGCTCGGGCGGGAACTGGGCGTGGGACCCGGTGAAGGACGAGATCACCGAGACGGCGAACGCCTACGAGCGCCCGCAGTGCTCGGCGTGCTTCATCCAGACGGCGACCGACGACCTGATGTCGATCTACGAGCTGATGAAGAACGAGGCTCGCCTCTTCAAATACGGCTCGGGCACCGGGACGAACTTCAGCGCCATCCGCGGCCGGCAGGAGAAGCTCTCCGGCGGCGGCACGTCCAGCGGCCTCATGTCGTTCCTCGAGGTGTTCGATCGCGCGGCCGGCTCGACCAAGAGCGGCGGCACGACGCGTCGCGCGGCGAAGATGGTCTGCCTCGACATGGATCACCCCGAGATCGAGGACTTCATCAACTGGAAGGTGCGCGAGGAGAAGAAGGCTCACGCGCTCATCGCCGCCGGCTTCTCGGCTGACTTCAACGGCGAGGCCTACCACACCATCAGCGGGCAGAATTCGAACAACTCGATCCGCGTGACCGACGACTTCATGCAGGCGCTCGCGACCGGCGGCAAGTGGGAGACGCGCTACCGCACGAACGGTCAGGTCTGCGAGACGCTCGAGGCCAAGAGCCTGTGGAACCAGATCGCCGAGGCGGCGTGGGCGTGCGCGGATCCCGGTCTGCAATACGACACGACGATCAACCGCTGGCACACCTGCCCGAACACGGCGCGCATCAACGCGAGCAACCCGTGCTCGGAGTACATGTTCCTCGACGACTCGGCGTGCAACCTGTCGAGCGTCAACCTGACCAAGTTCCTCCGCGACGACGGGTCGTTCGACGTCGACGGGTACCGGCACGCCTGCCGCATCTTCTTCATCGCGCAGGAGATCCTGGTCGATCTCTCGAGCTACCCGACGAAGAACATCGCGAAGAACAGCCACGACTATCGTCCGCTCGGCCTCGGGTACGCGAACCTCGGCTCGCTCCTGATGCAGATCGGCGTCTCGTACGACAGCGACAAGGGGCGCGCGGTGGCCGCGGCGCTCACGGCCATCATGTGCGGTGCGGCGTACCGCGCGAGCGCGGAGATTGCGGCGTCGAAGGGGCCGTTCGTCGGCTACCACAAGAACCGCGAGCCGATGCTCCGCGTCATGAACATGCATCGGGACGCGGCGTACGCCATCGATCGTGATCAGTGCCCGACCGATCTCTACAAGGCGGCGTGCGAGGACTGGGATGCGGCGGTTCGCCTCGGCGAGACGTTCGGGTACCGGAACGCGCAGTCGACCGTGCTCGCGCCGACCGGCACGATCGGTCTCCTCATGGACTGCGACACGACGGGAATCGAGCCCGACTTCGCGCTCGTGAAGTTCAAGAAGCTCGCCGGCGGCGGGTACTTCAAGATCGTCAACCAGTCGGTGCCGGCGGCGCTCCAGCGCCTCGGGTACACGGAGACGGAGCGGCAGGAGATCGTCGCGTTCATCAGCGGGACGAACACGCTGCTCGCCGCGCCGCACGTCAACCGGCGCACGCTCAGGGAGAAGGGGCTCACCGACGCGGATCTCGCGAAGGTCGAGGCCGCGCTCCCCGGCGTATTCGACCTGGACAGCGCGTTCGCATCCTGGGTGCTCGGCGAGGAAGCCTACGTACGCCTCGGCGCGACGAAGGAAGTTCGGGCCGAAAAGGGGAAGGGCTTCTCGCTCCTCCAGCTCCTCGGCTTCTCGCGCGCGGAAATCGACGAGGCGAGCGACGTGATCGTCGGGCGCATGACGATCGAAGGGGCGCCGTACCTGAAGCCGGAGCACCTCTCTGTCTTCGACTGCGCGAACCGCTGCGGCAAGACGGGCACGCGGTTCCTCGCCCCGATGAGCCACGTCAAGATGATGGCCTCGACGCAGCCGTTCCTGTCGGGAGCGATCTCGAAGACGGTGAACATGCCGAACGAGGCGACCGTCGAGGAGATCGCCAAGGTCTACGAGGAGGGGTGGCGCCTGGGGCTCAAGGCGGTCGCGCTCTATCGCGACGGATGCAAGGCGTCGCAGCCACTGTCGACGTCGAGCAAGGACAGCAAGGACGACGCGAAGGAGGCGAAGGACGCGCGCGCAGCAGCCGCGAAGTCCGACGCCGCTCCGCCGCTCACACCCATCCCGCACACGGCGGGACCGCAGGAGACGACGCAGCTCACGCTGCAGATCACGGGTCCGGGGACGCGGCCTCACGGGCTGCGCGTCCGGATGCCGAAGCGCCGTCGCGGCTTCACGCAGGAAGCGCGCGTCGGAGGTCACAAGATCTTCCTGCGGACCGGCGAGTACGAGGACGGAACGCTCGGTGAGATCTTCATCGACATGCACAAGGAGGGGGCAGCCTTCCGCTCTCTGATGAACTGCTTCGCGATGGCCGTGTCGGTGGGCCTGCAGTACGGCGTGCCGCTCGAAACCTATGTCGAGCAGTTCACGTTCACCCGCTTCGAGCCGCAGGGGCTCGTCGAAGGGCACCCGTACGTGAAGTTCTCGACGTCGATCGTCGATTACCTCTTCCGCGTGCTCGGCATCGAGTACCTGAACCGGTACGACCTGGCGCACGTGAAGCCGGAGGAAGCGGCCTCACCGCTCACCAGCACGGCCGATCGTGGCAGCGTTTCCTCGCTCACGGCGGCGACGGCCGGACAGTCCGACCCGCTTCCGTACACGAGGGACGCGATTGCGCGGACCGCGTCGATGAACGAGGGGCTCGGCTCGACGACGATCGTGAAGCACACCGGGAGCGGCTCGACGGGAACGGGCTCCGCGCTCGACGCGCAGCTCGAGGAGATGATGGGCGACGCGCCGGTCTGCGACGTGTGCGGACACATTACGGTTCGCAACGGCGCTTGCTACAAGTGCCTCAACTGCGGCAACTCCATGGGCTGCTCGTGAGCGACATGAAGCTGCCTCTGGTGTGACCGCGCTGGTGTGACAGTTCCGGTGTGACGAATGGATGGGCCTTCGGCGTGAACCGCACACCGGAGGCCCATTCGCGTGATCCGCGGGACGAGCGAGCGCTGATCGGGGTCGCCGTCGCGCTCGGGGCGACCCGCGGGGGCGACCTCAGCGACGACGAACGGGCATACATCTCGACGGCGACGCGCGTGGACGACACGCGCGTCGCCGTTTTTCATGACGCGATTGCGCGTGGTGAGGATCCGCTGGGGGACGCGCTCTGCGCCCTGCGCTCCGCAGCACAGCGTCGGCCGATGGGGGCGACGTACACGCCCGGCGCGATCGTGACGGCGATGACCCACTGGGGCGCCGCGCGGTCGCCGGCGCGCGTCATCGATCCGGGCGCGGGCTCGGGGAGGTTCATCGTCGCCGCCGGACGTGCGATGCCGCGGGCCGAGCTCATGGCGGTCGAGATCGATCCCGTCGCTGCGATTCTCTCACGTGCGCACCTCGCGTCCGCCGGGCTCCGCGAGCGGGCACGCGTCGTCGTGGGCGACTACCGTCAGATCGTCCTTCCGCGAATCGGGGGGACGACGCTGTTCCTCGGCAACCCGCCGTACGTGCGTCATCACGGCATCGACCGCGCATGGAAAGAGTGGTTCCGGACGACGGCGCGCACGCTCGACATCGATGCGAGCGCGCTGGCAGGACTCCATGCGCACTTCTTTCTGGCGACGGCGATCCATGGGCGACGCGGGGATGCGGGCGCGTTCGTCACGGCCGCAGAATGGCTCGACGTCAACTACGGAAGCATCGTGCGTCGCCTGCTCGCCGGGCCTTTGGGCGGAGAGAGCGTGCACGTCGTCGAGCCCACCGCGCTCCCGTTCGCCGACGCGACGACCACCGCGGCGATCGCCTGCTTCACGCTCGGCGCCCCCTCGGCCACGATGCGCCTTCGTCGCGTCACGTCGCTCGACACGCTCGCGCCGCTCGACGACGGCAACGGCCGTACCGTGAGACGCGAGGCTCTCGCGACGGCGACGCGCTGGAGCCCCTTCACGCGCGCACCACGAGCCACGCGTAGTGGGTACATCGAGCTCGGCGAGCTGTGTCGCGTGCATCGCGGCCAGGTGACGGGCGCAAACAGCGTCTGGATCGAGGGGGCTCACAGCGCGGGCCTCCCCGACGACGTGCTGTTTGCCTGCGTGACGAAGGCACGCGAGCTCTTCGAAGCGAACGCCGAGAGCGGCGCACTGGTCGAGAGGAGCCGGCTACGGCGGGTGATCGACCTCCCGCACGACCTCGATCGACTCCCCAGTGCCGCGCGGCATGCGGTCGAGCGCTTCCTCCGCCGAGCGCGCGCCGCAGGCGCCGACGAGGGATTCATCGCTCGACACCGCCGCGCGTGGTGGTCGGTGGGGCTGCGCGAGCCCGCCCCCATCCTCGCGACGTACATGGCGCGGCGCCCCCCGGCGTTCGTACGCAACCTCGCCGGCGCACGACACATCAACGTCGCGCACGGCCTCTACCCTCGCGAACCGATGGACGACGCGCTCCTCGGTGCGCTGGCGCGCGCCCTCACGTCCGAGACGTCCCTTCACGACGGACGAACCTACGCAGGAGGGCTCACGAAGTTCGAGCCCAAGGAAATGGAGCGCCTGCTCGTCCCTGCCCCCTCCCTCCTCCGAGCGCTCGTCGACGCCTCTCCCCCCTGAGTCCATCGCGCGTCCGACCCCGAGGGCGGTTCGTCGGTTCTCGCTTCCCTCCGCGGGCGAGGCGTCCTATCGCGCTCGAATCGTGTTGCGCTTCCTCGTCGTCGCTTTCCCCTTCGTCGCCGTGGGACTGATCTTCGCGTGCAGCGACACGCCGCGCGGCGTTCAGGGGATCCTCTACTACGACGAAGCGGGCATCGTAGGAGACGACGCGGGGGATACGGCGGTGCCCGACGTTCAGGGCCCGTGCCATGAGATCGCCGATCCCTCCGGGTACTGCGAGCAGCTCGGCGGATCGGGAACTCTCTATACGCACCTGATCGTCTGCACGACCGGCGCACAGCCGCTGCTCATCGACTGCGAAAGCAACGACGCGAGCGCGGACGGTGGCGCGCTGGATGCGGGCGGGAGCACCGACGGCGGCTCCCTCGGCGTCACGGACTTCTGCTGCACGACGGGACTATTCTGAAGTGAGCGGCTCGCGGCGAGCGGCCAGGGGCGGCAGAAGCAACGTCGCACGCATGGCTCCAGGGAGACCGAGTTCCTCGACGGCGATCGATATCTTGAAGCCATTGGGTGTCGTCCACGTGTACAGGTTGACGATCGTGCACCTCGTGGATGAATCGATGCGCCCGCGGTCATCCGGTCACGCGCGGCGCCGGAGCGGAGCGCTCGAAGCCCGATGAGACTCTTCCGGCGCACGCTCATGCCCGCATCCGCCGCGCGCGTGTACGCCTTTTACGAGCAGCCCGACGCGCTCGCACGCCTCATCCCCCCCTGGGAGCGGATCACGATCCTTCAAGGGCCGACGTCGCTCGCGACGGGCACCCGCGTCGTGCTGCGCCAGTGGGTGGGCCCGTTCCGCTTCACGGTCGAGTCGGAGCACCTGGCGTGCAATCCAGGGAGGGGCTTCGTCGACCGGATGGTGCGGGGCCCCTTCCACAAATGGGTGCACGAGCACCGCTTCGAGCAGATCCACGAGACCGCATCGTGGCTCGTGGATGACCTGGAGTACGAGCTCCCGCTCCAGCCGCTGAGCCTCCCGCTGCTGCCGCTGATTCACGCCCGCGTCGAGCGGATGTTCGCGTGGCGCCACGACGTGACGAAAGAGGCGGTTACGCCGGCGCCGTGAAGGCGCAACGGGTGAAGAAGCGGCTCAGGACGCGGCGATCGGGACGATCAGCACGGGCATGAGTGCGCGGATTCTCGCGGCGAGTCGGCGAATTTTGGCGCGCATGGTGGCTCCTTGCGAGAAGGTCCTCGCGGGCGCCGTTCTACTCCCGTGGCTTCAAAGTGCAAGGTTTTGTGCGAAAGATGCCGCCCCTTGCTACCTTGGCCCCAGCTGAAGGGCGCTGTCGCTCTTCCGTAGGAGGCTTCGACATGAGCGTCAGCGCGCGCCGTACCCGCAAATCCGTGGCTCTAGTGCTCCTTGCGTGCACGAGCGTGGTTCCGCTGTTCTTGTCCGCGTGCAAACAGCCAGCGCCTGCCGTCGTCGACTCCGGCCCCCCCGCCCCCGCTGCGACCGATGCCGCGCCCGCGGTTCTCTCGCCGCTCGATGAGGACGCAGGAGTGGACGCGGGTGTCGACGCCGGCCCCGCGAAGCACGGGGGTGGCCCGGGCCTGAACACGAATCAGTCGCGAGCCAAGCAGTGCTGCAATGCCCTCGCGAAGGAGTCCGGCACCGATCCGTCGCTCGTCGCACTCGTCGCGATCTGCAACTCCGTCGCGATGCAGATGGGGTCCTCGGCGGGGGGCCAGGCGCCCGAATTTGCCGCTGTCCGCAACGCACTGAAGGGGCACAACATCCCCGCGGTCTGCAGCGGCCTTTAGTCGGAGCAGCTCAACCGAAGTGGTCGAAGCCGCGCGGGTCGAGCGCGCGCAGGCCGGACGCGTTTTCCAGCGCGACCCCTTCGCGCGGGCCGTCCTCGAAGCGACCGATGCGCGTGAACCCCGGGATCGGGGCGTCGCTCGCGGCGACGAGGGCGTAGTCCTCACCGCCGTGGAGCGCCAGGTCGAGCGGCGAGATCGCCAGGCGCGCCGCGACCGCCCTCAGGGCAGGATCCAGATGGGCGAGCAGGGCGGGCTCCTCGAGGATTGCGCAGAGGTCGCGGGCTCGAGCGATGTGCGAGACGTCGCGCGCCAGACCATCGGACACGTCGATGGCGCCGTAGGCCACGGCAGCCATCGCGACACCGTCCGCGATACGAGCCCGCGGCCTCCGCCAGGCGTTCACCGCACGCGCGACGTTCTCGTCTCGTAGGTCGAAGCCGCGCTCGAGAGCCGCGAGGCCCGCGGCCGCGAGCCCGACGTCGCCCGCGATCCACACGCCGTCCCCTCCCCGCGCGATCCGCTCGATCGCCCGCGCGCATGTGCCGAGCAGCGTCGTCGTGATCGACGTCTCGGTACCGCGGGAGAGGTTCCCTCCTAAGACGGGCGCAGCGACCTCCCGTGCAGCGGCCGCCTGCCCGCGCGTGATGGCGTCGAGCGCGGCGTCGTCGAGCGTCGGCGACAGCACGAGAGCCGAGAGCGCGCACCACGGCACGGCCCCCATCGCCGCCACGTCGCTCGCCGCGGCCATGAACGAGCGCCACCCCACGTCTTCCCACGACGCGAGCTCGGGGCGAAAGTGGACCCCTTCGACCTGCGCATCGATCGTCCACACGACCTTGCCCGGACGCCCGTGCGTGTCGAGGACGGCCGCGTCATCGCCGATCCCGCACGCGATGCCGGCTGCGGCAACGTCGCCACGCGGGCCGAAGACCGCCGCGATACGCGCGATCCTCTCGAGCTCGCTCGAACGCGCCCGCGCGCGGGTCACGGCGCCGAGAGCGGCGGCACCGACTTGCCGTTCCCCGACGATGTCGGCAGGGACACGATGAAGACGGCGCCTCGCGGCTGGTTCTCGTCGATCGAGATCGAACCACCGTGCGCCTCGACGATGCGCTTCACGATCGAGAGCCCGAGCCCGGTTCCGCCGTACTCGCGAGTCGATGACGAGTCGACCTGGTAGAATGCGTCGAACACCTTGGTGCGCTCCTTGGGCGGGATCCCGATGCCCGTGTCCATGACGCGTACCTCCAGCTTCGTCTGGGCCGGCGCGAGCAACGCGAAGCCTTCATCGTCGTCGCCGCCGGGACCTCCGGAGACCTCGACGTTTCGCGCGCGCACGGTGATCGTGCCGTCCTTGGGGGTGAACTTGAGCGCATTGTCGACCAAGTTGATGAAGACCTGGCGCAACCGCTCCGGATCCGCGCGGAGCTCGACGAGCTTGGGGTCCACCTCGAGCTTCACCGCGACCCCCTTCTTGCGCGCGTTCGGCGTCACGGTGGTGAGCACCTCGTGCAGGACGGTCGCGATGGCGACACTCTTGCGCTTCATGGTGAGCGTACCGCTCTCCAGCTTCGAGAGGTCCAGCAGGCTCATGATCAGCTCGAGGAGCTGCTCCCCCTTCTCGTGGATCGTCCCGATGAACTCGCGCTGCTCGGGCTGGAGGTCGCCCGCGATCCCCTCGTTGAGCATCTCGCTGTAGCCGATGATGGACGTCAGCGGCGTGCGCAGCTCGTGGCTGACGGTGGCGAGGAAGTTCGACTTGAGGCGATCGAGCTCCTTCAGCCGGTCGTAGGCCTCCTGCAGCTTGGCGTTCTTCTCCTGAAGCTCGCGGTAGCTCTCCGTCACGCTCGCGAGGTGCATCGTGCTCGTGAGGAGCGCCTTGTGACCGCTGAAGAGGATGAGGTCGAGCGTCGACTTCAGATGGTGCGCGATGCGAGTGATCGTCTCTTCCTTCGCGCGCGGCATCTTGAGGAGCAGAGCGCGTGACTTGTCGGCATCGAGCCCCGCGTCGAGGTTGAGCAGCGTGGGCGGCACGGCGTCCACTGCGGCCGGCAAGTAGGGGCCGATGATGAGCCTCCCTATCTGCCGCGCGTCGTAGTCGATGGCGACGACCCGGTAGTGGGCGCCGGTGAAGCACGGGTGGAGAGCGGTCCCCGCCTCGCTGGGTTCGAGCCTCTTCACCTCGCCGACGACCTTCCCGCAGGCCGCGCGCCCCTTCATCTGGGTATTCACGTAGGCGCAGATCTCCTGCTCCTTCTGCGCTTCGCCGAGGAGCAGGTTGTCGCCGGAGTAGATGCGGAGCGGGATGCCGAAGAGCGCGTAGAAGCTCTTCAGCAGCTCGGTGAGCCCCTCGCGATTGACGAGGTCCTCGAGGCGGAGCGTCGGATCGACGACGATCGCGTCGATCGGGTTCATGGTGATTCGTGCGTCGGCGGTCACTATCGCACCTGTTGCGCCGGAGGCGCGTAGTTCAGCGAGCCACCGAGGCAGGCCCTGAGGAGGTCTTGGATGTCGCCCTGGTGGCCGAGCTTCTGCGCGGCGGCGGCGAGAAAGCGGTCGCCGTCCAGCCCGAGCTTCTTCGCCAGCTGATGCTCAGCATCGAGCTTCGACCACGCGAGGTGCAGCAGGCCGAAGAACGTCTCGAGCACCCCTTCCCCCTTCACCGCGCTCGCCTTGAAGACCGGCTCGCGCCCCTTCTTCGCGAGGGCCTCGATCTCGGCATCGGTCCGGACGTTCGGCATGTCGCGCTTGTTGAACTGGATGACCAGCGGCAGCGTCTTCACGCTGAGGCCGAGCTCCTTCAGGTTCGCGCGAAGATCCAGGAACGAAGCGGCGTTGTGCTCGGTCTCCGCGATCTGCGAATCGGCGATGAACGCGACGCCGTCGGCCCCCTGCAAGACGAGGCGGCGCGTGGACGAGTGGAGCACCTGGCCGGGGACCGTGAAAACCTTGAGGCGCAGGCTCATGCCTCCGCCACTCGACAGTCGCTTGGCGCCGGCCGACCCGGGCTCCGCGGTGATGCGGTCGCCGACGGCGGAAGGTCTGTCGCCCGTGAGGCTCGTCCGCGAGACGCGCGCGTCCCCTTCCGCGCGGAAGACGAGCGGCAGCATGTCGAAGAAGAGCGTGCGATCGTCCTTCGTCTCGAGCGTCATGAGGCGCCCACGCGAGTCCTCGCTCGTCCGCTGATGAAGCGCGCGAAGGTTCGTCGTCTTGCCGCTGAGCGCGGGCCCGTAATACACGAGCTTGATCGTCACTTCACGAGCGGCAAAGTTCAGCTGCACGTGGGCCTATTCCTCTCGGTCACCACACGCCCCTTCGGCGCGGAAGACCCCAACGGAATCATGGTATCAGGACAGACATGCTGAGCGAAGGGGACAAGGCGCCGTCGTTCGATCTGGAGTCGGATGAAGGCCAACGCTCAACCCTCAAGGGAACGCTGCGGGAAGGAGGGTTCGTCGTTCTCTACTTCTACCCTAGAGACAACACGCCCGGCTGCACGCGCGAAGCCCAGGCGTTCTCGGCGGCAAAGAAGAAGCTCGCGGCGGCGGGCGCCACGGTCCTTGGTGTGTCGAAGGACTCCATCAAGAGCCACTGTGGGTTCAAGGAGAAGTACGCCCTCGACCTCGCACTCCTCAGCGATCCCGACCTCTCGGTTCACCAGGCGTACGGGGCCTACGGTGAAAAGACGATGTACGGCAAGAAGGTGATGGGGACGATTCGGTCGACGTTCCTCATCGACGGCAAGGGGCGGATCGCGCGCGCATGGCGCAACGTGAAGGTCGACGGGCACGTCGAGCAGGTGCTGGAGGCGCTCGGCGGCGCCGAGGCGAAGCCCGCTGTGAAGAAGGCGAAGCCGGCCGCGAAGAAAGCCAAGAAGCCGTGATGCGATGATGGACGCGGCCGTCGTGTGGATCGCTGAGGGGGTGACCTCGCCCGCGACTCCGAGCGAAGACGCGAAGCGCTCGCTGGACGCCTGGGCGCGCGCCCGAGGCGTGAAGCTCGTCGCACCGAGCGAAGAGCCGGCGCCGAGCGTGAGCGTCGACTGGGCCGCGGGGGACGCGGTGGAGAGGGAGCTCGTGCGCGCCCGCGAGGCCCTCATGGGGCTCGAGTTCGACGCGGCGGAGCGTGCCCTGGCACGTGCCGATGCCACGCTCAGGGATCACCCCGAGCTGCCGCAGGCGGCGTGGCTGCGCGCCGAGGTCGAGCGCGCGTGGTCGCTGCGGTGGCTCCGCTCGAACGACGAAGCGCGCGCCAAGCAGGCCTGGCAACGCGCGGCATCCCTCGACGGGGGGCGCGCTCCAGGGCTCGGGGAGAAGGCGTTCGAGGGACCGGCGACGATCACCGCTACGGTCCGTCTCGAAGCGGACGGCGACGCCGCGCTCCGGCTGGACGGCGCCCCGGTCGCGACCGGCGAGGTGACGCGCGCGGAGGGGGAGCACGCGGCAGCCGCGGTTCGAGCCGACGGTACGATCGCGTGGGCCGACTGGGTCTCGCTCGCGCAAGGGACCATCGTGCGCGTCGCGGTCCCTTTTGCCCCCTCTTGTTCACGTAGCGACGTGGGGCGCGCACGGTTCCAGCGCGACGCCGTCGTCACCAGCAGCGTTCACTGCGAGCACTGGGTCGTCGCGCTCGACGAGGGCGAAGGGGTGATTCGCGTCGCAGCGTGCGAACGGGACGCTTGCGGCCCGCTCGTGGAATGGCGTGTCGCGCAGGTTCCGGCATGGACGTTCGTTCCCGGCGCCGCCGAAGCGGGTGCCTCGCGCACGTCGACCGATTCCCACGCGCACTGGCCGGCGTGGGCGACCTGGACGCTCGCCGGTGTCGGCGTGGCCGGCGCGGCCATCGCGGTCATCGTGGCGACCGGCGCGCTGAAATCGGCCCCCACCGAGACCCATTTCGTCAACGGCGGACTCCAGATTCACTCGTTCTAGGGGGTGGGAATGGCCGCCCGACCGTAGGCGTCATTGCGGACACACGAGGCCGTCATTACCTTCGGTGGCTGCGCGGTAGATCGCCGCGCATGCTTGCTACGTACGTAGGATTGCAGGGCCGCGTCGGCGCGCCCCCAAAGAAGAGGTCGCCCCCCATGGCCCAGGCCCCCGAGCTCGATTTCGACGGCTTCGTCGCACGCAAGAAGAGTGACCGCGAGCGCGAGCCCGGCGCCCCCGACGGCCACGAGTACGCCTACAGCTTCGACCGCGCGACACGGGAGACCTTCGAGCGGATGCGCCCGGTCGATCTCGCCGTTCGCAAGACGGTGACGATGTTCAAGAGCGCGTGGCGCAACCAGCTGCTCGGCAGCGCGGTCAAGGTGAGCGACAGGCAGTTTCCGCGCATCCAGCGCATCGCCGAGGCGTGCGCTTCGACACTCGGCATCGCGACCCCCACCATCTACGTGGTCAACAACCCGTACTTGAACGCGGGCACCTACGGAACGAACGAAGAGTCGTTCATCCTCGTGAACTCCGCGCTCGTCGATCACTACACCGACGAGGAGCTCCTCACCGTCATCGGCCACGAGTGCGGGCACATCCACAACGGGCACGTCGTCTACCTCACCGCCCTCCACTACCTCGTGACCGTAGCCAGCGTATTTCTGGCATGGGTCGCGCAGCCGGCGCTCGTCGCGCTGAAGGCGTGGAGCCGCAGGGCGGAGATCACCAGCGACCGCGCGGGCATGCTCTGCGCGAGGGACGCCGCCACCGCCGAGCGGGCCATCACCAAGCTCGCCCTCGGGTCGCGGAAGCTCTACGAGGAGTTCAACCTCGAGGCGTTCCTGGAACAGCACCAGGAAGGGCGCGAGGGGGTCGGCAAGTACATGGAGGTCTTCGCGTCGCATCCGTGGCTGCCGAAGCGCGTGCTCGCGATGCGCGAGTTCGCCAAGAGCACCGTGTACAGGACTGCGCTGGGGCTCGAAGGGGGGATTCCGATGACCGAGGTCGATGCTCGCGTGGCCGCGCTCCTCAAGGGAGACGCGTGATGCTCGAAGGGTTCCGCGAGAAGAAGGACGAGGTCGCGCGCGCGGTCGAAGAGCTGGTGGGCGTCGCCCGCGACGTCGGCGCGAAGAGCGTCGGCGAGCGGGTGTCGCGCGATCTCGTGGTCAAGCTGGCCGAGGATCGCTTCCACCTCGTCGTCGTCGGCGAGTTCAATCACGGCAAGTCGACGTTCGTGAACGCGCTGCTCGGCGAGAACGTGCTCGCCACGGGGGTCACTCCGACGACCGCGTCGATTCACCACCTGAAGTGGGCGGCGCGTCCCGAAGCGACGGTCGTGTACTCGTCGGGGAAGCGCGAGACGATCGACTTCGAGCGCGCGCGATCCTTCGCCGTCGGCGGAAGCTCCGAGGCAGAGGACGTCGATTTCCTGGAGATCGGCTACCCGTCGCCGCTGCTCGAAGAGCGCATCCTTCTCGTCGACACGCCAGGGGTGAACGACCTGTCGCTCCAGCGCGCGGACATCACGTACAGCTACATTCCGCGAGCCGACGCGGTGCTCTTCCTGCTCGACGCCGGGCAGATCCTGAAGGAGAGCGAGCGGGTCTTCCTGCAGGAGAAGCTGCTCAAGGGGTCGCGCGACAAGATCGTCTTCGTGATCACGAAGTGGGACATCCTGAGCCCGAGCGAGCAGACCGAGGCGCTGGCGTACGCGCGCGTTCAGCTGGCAAAGCTGGTGAAGGAGCCGATGATCTTCCCGGTGAGCGCCGAGAGCGCGCTCGGGAAGCGCGACGGGCACGGCATGAACGCGCTGCTCGACTACCTCACGCGCTTCCTGGCCGAGGAGCGGGGGCGCATCCTGCTCGACAACGCGCTCGGCGAAGGGCTCGCGGTCAGCGATCTTCTGGCGCGGGGCGTCGACGCGCGACGCCGCGGCATCGCCATGAAGGGCGAAGAGCTCGACCGACGGATCAAGATACTGGAAGACGATCTCGCCGGACAGGCGGGATCGATCGAACAGCGCCGCGCCAAGATCCGCGAAGAAGTGACGGGGATTCGCGTGGGCGCACGGAAGGACCTGGAGCGCTTCGTCGCCGACGTGACCCGGCAGCTCCCGCACGTCATCGAGTCGGCGAAGGCCGGCGCGCTGAAGGACTACCTCCCCGCGTTCCTCGAGGACACGTTCCGCACGTGGGCCGAGGCCGAGTCGCGCGAGATCGCAGCGTCGCTCGAGGCGCTGGCCGAGCGGACGATCGCGCTCGTCCGCGAAGACGCGCACGACACGGCGAAGCGGGTCGCCGAGACGCTGGGGAGCGATCCCAAGCGGCTCGACGTCCACGTCGACACGCTGTCCTACGACGTGAGCGTCGTCGCGCTGTTCACCGTGGGCATCGGGGTGATGTTCGCCAACCTGCTCCTGGGGGGCCTCCTCACGGCCGCCGCGCCCGTGCTCGCGCTGGTGCTCAAGAGCAAGGCCGACGAGGAATACCGGAAGAAGGCGCTCGAAGCCGCGCCCGGCGTCCTTCGGGCCGTGGGGGAGCAGATCGGGCCGAAGCTCGACGCGATGATCGACGAGGTGGCGATGAAGCTCGACGCCTGGGTGGTGACCGCCGGAGAAGAGCTGCACCGCGAGGTGCTCGAAGTGCTCCACGCGACGCGCGACGCGCGCGCCCTGGGGACCGGGGACGAGGCCGAAGCGCGCCGAACGCTGGAGGCGCAGGCCGCGAGGCTGGAGACCGCGACCCGAAGACTCACCGAGCTGCGCGCGGGACTCTGGGTCGCGCGGGTGCGCGTGGAAGAGAACTGAGCGCCCGCGCGGGGAAACCGCGCGTCGCCGCTGACGAGGGCTGTCCCCAACCTCGTCGGCCGGCCGGGAACGTAAGGCCTAACCACGCCGCCGGCCGGGACCGGGCGCGCTGGCGGCGGCCAGCCCGCCCACCCACGCCGCCAGCGCG
>Ga0302279_10000326_pt1 | contig 69429 bp, 50 predicted proteins | sample III_Bog_N3_3_FD_194541 | JGI IMG/M metagenome (GOLD analysis project Ga0302279, IMG submission 194541) | Peat permafrost microbial communities from Stordalen Mire near Abisko, Sweden - III_Bog_N3_3 | ecosystem: Environmental > Terrestrial > Soil > Wetlands > Peat | place: Sweden: Abisko... | reverse complement strand
GCGACAGGAGCACCTGTACCTCGACGAAGACTCGGCCGTGACGTTGCTCGACATGCGCTCGCGGCTGCGAGAGCACCAGCGAATCATGGAGAAGGCGGGCGTGAAGCTCGGCCTCGTCGCCGTCGACTACTTGCAGCTGGTCCGTGGCAACCCGAACGCCGAGAGCCGCGAGCAGGAGGTGGCCGCGATCGCTCGCGGGCTGAAAGCGATGGCCAAGGAGTTCAAGGTGCCCGTGCTGTCGTTGGCGCAGCTCAATCGAGGCGTGGAGGCACGCCCCGAAAAACGGCCGAAGATGAGCGACCTTCGAGACTCCGGGGCCATCGAGCAGGACGCCGATGTGGTCGTGATGATCTACCGCGACGACTACTACGACAAGAGCTCGAGGGAACCGGGCGTCACCGAGCTCATCGTCACGAAGCAGCGCAACGGGCCGACCGGGACGTTCAAGGTCGGCTTCGAAGCCTCGTGCACGCAGTTCTACAACCTCGCCGAAGGGGAGTACTGCGAGTGAGCGGGCGAGGGCAGCGGCCTCACGAGCCGGACGCGCGCGGCACTGGTAGCGCGCGCCGAGCGCGCTCTCCACTATGGGAGCCCGCACCCGAGTACCGCTTTGCAAACCGGGGCGGGCTTTCGCGCAACCCTTGTGCTCCGGCTTTCCACGCCGTCCCTCCCGCCACGTTGGCAAGCCGGGGGACACAATGACCTGTCAGGCTCGCCTCGACCTCAGAGAGCCATTCTTGGACACCTCCGGAGTGCGTCGACGCGAACGCGCAGCGCGAGCGATTCCTCCGCGAGGGCGTCGAGGCGCGCCTCGCAGTCCCGGAGCTCCTCCAGCAAGTCCTCGCGCGACCGCATCTCGACGACCGGCTTCAACGGCGAAACAGCGTGCCGATCTTCGATGCGCCGAGGACGACGTACTTTTGATCGGCAGCGGGCACCGGAACGAGGAAGACTCCTCGATCGAGCTTCTTCGTGATGCAGCGGTCGCCGTCGGCGTCGAGCGAGTAGAGAACGAGTGTGTCCCTTGCGCGGTTGTGGAAGAGCACCGCGGTCGAGCGGTCCAGTTCGACGCCGAGGTCGCGCGCGCACGCTGCGCGGAGGCGTGACGGACCCCAGCGTGTGTTGATTGCGGTGGGATAGACGATGAGATGTCTCGTCGAGGGAGGGAGGAAGAGGTCGAGCACGGCGCGGAGCTCCGGGGCGATGGTCGGTGCGTATCGGTCACCAAGAAGTCTACACGGTCGGCGGGACGAGGGCGCGCGACCGCCAGGCGACCAGACGTCGTCGGTCTCGGCGGCGCCGACACTCCCATCAGACGACCATCGACGACGTCGCGCGCTCGCTTCGGTCGCGGGGAGGCGCGATTCTGACTTGTCGCGATTTCCGCGACGACGTCGCGGAAATCGAAGCCTAAGAAATCCGCGTCGCAGTCGCGGAAATCGATGGCACGAGCGTCGCTGGAGATGAGCGCTCCGCCATTTCGGTTGTCGTGGTCGCACTACGTGATCCTCACGCGTCGGGTCGACGGTGGCCTGCCGCGGGACTTTTACGAGACGGAGGCCCTGCGCGGCGGGTGGACGGTGCGGCAGCTCGAGCGCCAGATCGAGAGCCAGTTCTTCGAGCGGATGGCGCTCTCGCGGAACAAGGTGGCACTGCTGCAGCGCGGAATGATCGCGAAGCCCGAGGACGCGGTCACTCCTGAGCAGTGCGCGTAGCGACGGAGGTGCTCGACGCGGCGGTGCTCGGATACCTCGCGGACGTCGTGTGCGCGCCCGCGCGTGTCGAGGCGCTCGAAGAGATCGCGACACGTCGCGGGCTCGCGGTCGGCGATCTCGCCGAGACGTGGCGCGCGCTCGTCACCGCCGATCACGACGTAGGGCGCGCCTATGCGATGCACCTCATCGAGCGCGTCGATCTTCACGACGACCGCGCGATTGTCGTCGCGAGGACGGCCGAGGTAGAGGTGTAAGATAATCGCCACGCGCCGCGACTCGAGATGCACCCGCGGACGCCCGGCCGAATCCAAACGGAAACCGCGGCCTTTTGAAGGGCCGCGGATTCTCTTACTACCGTGCCTTGTCAGCTCCGACTGCAGGACTCGAACCTGCGACCCGGCGGTTAACAGCCGCCTGCTCTACCAACTGAGCTAAGTCGGAAAACGGACCGCAGCATTTAGCTTTCGCGCCACACAACGTCAAGAAGAGGTCACCGCTCCTCTTCAACCATTCCTGGCGGGCGGGGCCTCGTCGGCCTCGCTTGCCCCGTCGGAGAACCCGAACGCACGGTCAAACAGGTCTTTTAGGACATGAGCGGTGAGGCCCCACACGGTTCGCTCGACGATCGGCGAGTCGAAGAAATAAAGCTTGTAGCCCCCCGCTTCTCGTCCGCCGCCCATCTCGCGGAGCTGCGCGAGCGGCGAACCGGGGGGGAGGTCACCCAGGTTGCGCCAGGAGACCCGCAGGAGGCTGCGATCGAGAAGGGTGGCGAGCGGCACCTCGAAGAGCTCGAACACCTCGGTCTGCTGCCTCTCGAACCGCTCCGGTGGGGCCGAGATCGCGGCGACGACCGGCGTGACCACGTAGCCCCAGACGCTCGGGCAGGCGTCGAGCAGGCCGAGGACCTCGACCCGCCCCGGGTCGAGCCCGACCTCCTCGGATGCCTCACGTTGCGCCGTCTGGATGGCGTCCTCGCCGGCCTCGGTGCGCCCGCCCGGGAAGGAGACCTCACCGGCGTGGTGCTGCATCTTGTTCGTGCGCCTCGTGAAGAGGACGGTCGGCCCGCCCGGGCGCTGGAGCAGCGGTACGAGGACCGCGGCCGGCCGGAAGCTCGGGATGTGGAGCGGGGTTGGCTCGCGGCCGGCGAGGGCGTCTCGAATACGCAGGCGAGCCTGCTCGAAGGTCAGCGCAGCGGTAGGGAGGGGCGCCATGGCGGCTTCACGTTAGCGTACTCGGGCTCGAGCGGGCACGCGAGGCGTGCCGCGTGTGCCAAGTCGGCCCCGTCCTGCCCGCGACGTCAGGGGGGCTTGCGTGCCAAGGCACTGCAACATCCGTGAATTTGGCTGAAACGAGCATATGGCCCGTCCTGGCACGATCCCTGAAGAAGAGGCTGGTATGTGCCACCGAACCCAGCTTACCCCCTTCGTTGCCCTCTTCCTCGCTGCCTCCGCGTGCACGACCTCGTACACGGCCTACCCCGAGCCGACCCCCGATCCGGCGAACGTCCAGATTGCGCAGGCCAACCTGCCGCGTGATCCCGCGGCGAGCATCCCGACGGCGGCGCTCACGGCCGCGGTCCAGGCGAACAACGCCTTCGCCGTCGACCTCTACACGCGCGCCCGCCAGTCGTCTTCGCCCACCAGCAACTTCCTCACGTCGCCCATCAGCGCCTCGCTCGCGCTGACCATGACCTACGCGGGTGCGGGCGGACAGACCGCCACCCAGATGGCCACCGCCCTCCACTTCGGCGCCGCGGCCAGCAGCATCTTCGACGGCCAGAACGCCCTCAGCCAGGCGCTCGGCGCCCGTGCGGCGGCGGCGCTCGCGAGCGACACGCAGACGGCCACGGGCGACGGACAGCCCGCGCCCTCTGCGTCCGACTACCAGCTGCAGGTCGTCAACTCGGTGTGGGGCGAGCAGACGTACACGTGGAACCAGCCCTTCCTCGACACGCTCGCGAAGAGCTACGGCACCGGCGTTCGGCTCGAGGACTTCGTCAACCAGCCGGACCCGGCACGGCAGGCGATCAACGCGTGGGTCAGCACCGAGACCGCGGACAAGATCAACGACCTTCTTCCGCCCGGCTCGCTGGACGACACGACGCGCATGGTGCTCGTCAACGCCATCCACCTGAAACTCCCGTGGGCGAACCCGTTCCAGGTCTCCGAGACCGCCCCCCAGACGTTCACCAAGGCCGGAGGCGGCACCGTCTCGACGCCCTTCATGAACCAGGTGCTGACCACGTCGTACACCGATGACGGTCAGGCGCAGATCGTCGGCCTGCCGCTCGCCGGCGGCTCGCTCTCGGTCGTCATCGCGCTGCCGCACGGGGACCTCGCGACGTACGAAGCGAGCCTCGGCGCAAGCTCGGCGGCGCTCGCGCAGCCCACGTCGTCGACCCTCGTGTCGCTCGCGCTGCCCAAGATCTCGTTCACGTCGCCCACCTTCTCGCTGGCAGAGACGCTCCAGGCGATGGGGATGACGCAGGCGTTCGACCGCACCGCGGCCGACTTCAAGGGCCTGTGCACGCAGCCGCCGGATGGAGACAACCTCTACATCGGCGACGTCCTCCAGAAGGCGATGGTCGCGATGCAGGAGACCGGCGTAGAGGCGGCCGCTGCCACGGCGGTCATCGTCGCCGGCGCCTCGGTCGCGACGGGCAACCCGCCGGTTCCCGTGCCGGTGGTGCTCGATCGGCCGTTCTTGCTCTCGATCGTGGACGTCCCGACCGGCGCGGTCCTCTTCCTCGGTCACATCGAGGATCCGACGGACGCGGGCGGCCAGTAGCCGGGCGAGGGTCGAGGCCGGCGCGCGACCCGCGCGCCGGCTCGACTCGTTGCGATCAGACGGTCGCGAACGCCGCGTCGGTGATGTCGAGGGGGGAGCGGTCCTCCTCCAGCATGAGCCTGGCCGAGTGCTCGACGTTGGGCAGCTCCGTCTGGGCGTAGTAGCGCGCAGCGCTCACCTTGCCGGCGTAGAAGGCCGCGTCCGGGTGCTTGGGATCCACCGTCGCGAGCTTCTCGTGGGCGATGACGCCCCCTTCGAGCAAGAGCCACCCGACGGCGACCTCGCTCATCATGGCGAGGAAGCGGTTGGCGAAGAGCGGCACCATCGCCATCTGCCCCGCCTGGAACCAGCCGAGCATCTTCATCGCCGAGCCCCCGAGCGCCTCCTGGGCCGCGCCCAGGCGCTTGACCTGCGCTCCGAGCACGGGGTGTTGACCGTGCTTGGCCACGAAGGCCGCGACGTCTCCGAGGAAGGCTTGCAGGTTGGCGCCGCCGCCTTGCCCGAGCTTGCGGCCCACGAGATCCATCGCCTGGATGTGGTTCGTGCCCTCGTAGATGGAGAGGATCTTCGCGTCCCGGCAGTACTGCTCGACCGGGTAGTCGCGCGTGTATCCGGCGCCGCCGTAGGTCTGGATGGCCGTCTCGCAGACGCGGAACGCCTGATCCGACGCGTACGCCTTCACGAGGGGCACGAGGAGATCGACCTGGCCCTGGTGGTACTTGGCCTTCTCGTCGTCCTTGCCCGTGAGCGCGTGGACCTGGTCGTCGTGGTTCGCGAGCTTCAGGATGAGCGCGCGGATCCCCTCCACGCGCGACTTCATGTCGAGCAGCATCCGCCGGACGTCGGCGTGCTGGATGATGGGGACGCGCGGCGCGGTGGCGTCCTTCCAGTGCTCGATGGCCGAGCCCTGCTTGCGGTCGCGCGCGTACTCGAGCGCGTTCAGGTAGGCGCTCGACGCGAGGGCCAGGCCCTGCATGCCGACGGCGATGCGGGCGCCGTTCATCATGCGGAACATCTGCGCCATGCCCTGGTTCAGCTTCGCGTCCCCGCCGACGGGGACGCCGATGCATTTGCCCTCCTCGCCGAAGGCGAGCACGCACGTCGACGAGCCGTTGATGCCCATCTTGTGCTCGATGGCCTGCACCTTCACGTCGTTCGGCTCGCCGAGCTTGCCGTCCGCCCCGGCGCGGATCTTGGGGACGATGAAGAGCGTGAGCCCCTTGGTCCCCGCGGGCGCGCCCGGCGCGCGGGCGAGGACGAGGTGGACGATGTTCTCGGCGAGATCGTGGTCTCCGCCCGAGATGAAGATCTTCGTTCCCTGGATGGAGTACGTCCCGTCCGGGTTTCGCGTCGCCGTGGAACGGCTCGCGCCGACGTCGCTGCCGGCCTGCGCCTCGGTGAGGCACATCGTGCCACCCCAGCTCCCGCCGAACATCCGGTGGCAGTAGAGCTCCTTCTGCTCGGGCGTCCCGAAGAGCTCGATGACCTCTGCCGCGCCGTAGGCGAGGCCCGGGTACATGTTGAACGCGTGGTTGGACCCGCTGAGCAGCTCCTCGACGAGGAGCTCCACCGTGCGAGGCGCGCCAGCCCCGCCGTATGCTTCGTCTACCCCGATCGACTTCCAGCCGGCCTCGTAGAGCTTGGTCCACGCTTCCTTGAAGCCGCGCGGGGTCTTCACCTCGCCGTTCTCGAGCCTACACCCCTCGGCGTCGCCGATGGCGTTCAGGGGGCCGGTTACCTCGCGAACCCAGCGATAACACTCGGTGAGGGAGCTCTTCACCTCGTCCGGGCCCCAGGCCTCGAACGGCGGCTTGGAGAGATGGTCGCCGACCTTGAACTGCTCGAACAGCAGGAAAAACAGCTCTCGAAGGTCCGTCTTGTAGCGGTTGATGGCCTGCACGGGCTTGGACACGGGCAACTCTCCTGCCTCCGCGGCTACCAGGTCCGGCCCGAGTGCCGGCCCTCGCCACGCAAGCTACGAATGAATGCTCATTCAGTTGCAGCTTAATGCACGAAGCCCGGTTCGCCAAGGGGCGCGACGTCAGAGCGTCGCGCGGATGATCGCGAACTTGTTGTTGAGGGTCTTGTCCGTCACCTCGTGCATGCGCTTGTCGTCCTTGCCGAGGGCCGAGTCGAGCTCGCCCTTCAGGCCGTTGATGCGGCCGTGCTCGGTGACGAAGAACATGACCTTCACGCCCTTCTCCTTCTGGGTCTTGAGCCAGGAGGTGAAAGTGGCGCCCGAGGAGACGAAGGCCGGGATGTGGTTGCCCGTGTAGAAGTTCTCACCCTTCCAGTTCATCTGGTAGGCGATGAGCGGCTCCTCGGGGCCCGAACGATGGGCGTAGTAGGCCTGCATGATCTCGCGCTGACCCCAGTGCGGGGCGGTCTGGATCATGTAGACGTCGAGGCCCCATACGGCCCACACGACGCCGAGCGCGAAGAACGCGGCGATGATGTGCCGCCGGATCGCCCGGACCGACAGCGCGAGGCCGAGGAGGGCGCCCACGATGGTGAAGCCCGTCAGGATGGCGTTGAAGTCGAGCGAGTCAGGCCATGCGCGCCGGTAGTTGTACGTGAAGAGGTGAAGAAGACGGATCGCGCCGGGCTGATCGGCGTTGTCCGGCTTGAAGGAGAGGTCGCGACCGACGAGGGCGAGCAGCAGCGCTCCCGCCAGGGCGGCGCCCGAGAGCATGAGCTGCTCGTGGCCGCGGCGCCGCTCGTCCTCGCGCAGGGCCACGGCGCGCTCGGCGTGCTTCTCCGGATCGCCGCGGTAGGGGTTGCCGCCTTCGTTCGACGGAGGCGGCTCGGCCGAGGCGGCTCCGCCCTCCGCAGCGTCCCCCGAGCGTCCGAACATGGCGATGCACACGGCGAGGAGACCCAGCCCGAGGACGACGAGGGCCGCGCCGATCGCGTACGACGGCGGTGCCGGGTCGCTGTGCTCTCCCTTCTCGCCGAAGATCGAGCCTGGCCAGAAGCGCGCCACGCCCGCCACGGTGAGGGCGACCGACGCGAGGATTCCGCCGAGGTAAATGAGCGAGCTCTGCTTGGGGAGGAGGCGCCGCTCGCCGACCATCTCGTCGAGCGTGACGCCGAGGAGCATCGCCGCGGGCGGCACGGCCGGGAAGATGTAGTGGTGAAACTTCGTCCCCATGAAGGAGAAGAGGGCGAAGGAGAACGCGAACCACATAAGCAGCATGATGGCCGCGTCGGTGTTCTTCGTGCCCGACCCCGACGTCGCCACCCCGGCGAAGCCGTCCGGGCGCCGCATCCACCACACGAGCCCGAGCGGGACGAGGCCCGTCCAGGGGAAGAGCGCGTACCCGAGCTGCCAGATGTAGAAGCGGAAGCTCGTGTCGTCCCCCTCGTTCGTGTCGTGAACGTGGTGAAACGCGCGGTTGAACATGTCGTGGAAGATGAGCCGGTCGGTGAACGGCGAGCCGTGCCTCACGTACATCGCCACGTACCAGGGGAGCGCGACGCAGAGGATGATGAGGATCCCGCTGAGGAGCTCGAACCGCAGAAGCTCCTTCCATCGCTTGGTCGTGCACACGTACGCGAAGGCGCAGAGCATCGGCAGGCCGAAGCCCGCAGGCCCCTTGCCCATCGTCGCGACGGCGGCGAAGTACCAGGCGGCCAGGTAGTAGAGGCGCCGGATGCGGCGCTCTCCCCAGTTCAAGTAGAGGAGGACGCCCAGGCAGACGGACCAGACGATGGCCTGGACGAAGGGCTCGAAGCCCCCGCCCGCGTGCCAGAGGCCGAAGACCACCGACATCAGCAGCGAGCCTGCCGGCTTGAGCGAGCCGGCAGGGATACCGGCAGGGGAGGTCGGCGTACACGCCTCGTTGCCCGGTGAGCCGCAGTTGCCCGCCGAGCCGCTCTTGAACTCGTCCCAGTGGACGTTGAAGCCGAAGGGGCCGTTGCCGTGGAGGACGAGCTCCAGGTTGCGGGAGAAGAGGTAGATGATCTGCGGAAGGGCCGAGATGAGGATGGCGCCGAAGACCAGGTGCCAGCCCGAGATCCGGAACCGGATCGTGCCCGCGTTGACCTCGTAGGTCTTCACGGGCGCCTCCTCCGGCGAGAACAGGCCGAGGAGCAAGAGCCCCATCGCCGCCGTCATCGCGGCGACGAACGGCATGTCCGTCATCGTCTGGTGTGCGAGGAAGTACCAGTCGCTCATCGTCGCCAGGACGATCGATCCGAAGAGCCCGGCGCGGCGCCCGAACGCCTTCGCGACGCCCTTGTAGAGCAGGTACATCGCGATGATGACGAGGAGGAAGACGGGCGTACGGACGGCCCACTCGGGGTGGCCGTTCGGCCCGTCCGACCCCATCAGCATCTGGTCGGCCTTGTAGTGGACGCCGAGGACGGCCATGAAGATGGCCTGGATCCAGAAGTCGAGGATGGGCTTCGACCAGAACCAGCCGTCCTGGGCCCACCACAGCGAAATCCAGTCGTCCCTCGCGAGGATCTCTCGAGAGACCTCGCCGTAGTGGGTCTCCCAGGGATCCCAGAGCGAGTAGCTGCCGAGCATCGGCAGAAAGAGCAGCGTCGCCACGACGATGACCCAGAAGCCCTCGCGCTTCCAGAGGGGGCGGGCGAGGCCGAGCTCGTCCTTGGCCCAGGGGCCGAGCTTCACGCCGAGGTCGAAGACGGCGGCGACGAGACCGAGGAACGCGATCGTGATGACGCCGCTCCACAGCCACTGCGGCCCGCGCCCGGCGACGGCCTGGGCGAGGGACAGAAGATAGAGAACGAGCGCTCCGGCCGTCTGCCCGACGGGCCAGAACAGCGAGCGCAGCGTCGTCTCCGCGTGGACGGTGCCGGCCGCGTCGTCGAACGTGCCGAGCAGGTCCATGAAGCCCCACGCGGCGATCGCCATGCAGACGATGCCGAGCGGGACGCCGAAGGAGAGCTGGCTGTTGTGCGCCATGAGCAGGTAGCCGAACAGCGTGCCCAGCCCGGCGGTGGCGCCGCCCCGGGCCCAGCGCAGGGGGTTGCCCTTGTGGAGGAGCGGGGAGCCATCCTCCTCCTGCTTCTTGGTGGGGGTAGCCCACGGGATGGCGAGGCTCTTGGCCTCCGCCTTGGGTTTGCCGTCCTCTTCCTCGGCCCTGTCTGCCTTCTCCTCGTCGTCGCCCTCCTCGGCGCCGGCCGGCTCGGCAGGGAGGCGGACGTCGCCGCTCACGGCCTCGCCCGCTGCCTGCGTGGACGGCCCGCTCTCGGCGCGCGTCACCGCCTCGGCCTTGGCCTCGGTCTCCAGCGCGGGCACGGAAGGCGGGAGCTTTTGCTCCTTTTCCGCAGCCTCTTCGGGCAGTTTGGCGTCAGTCATGTCGCTCGTAAGGGGGGCAGGAAAGCAAGTGGTTCGGCGCCAACGTACCCGTCAGACGCAGACGGCTGCCGGGCCGTTCTCGCGCAGCCGACACGGATTAGCAACTTTGGGCGCCGCGGACAAACGCCAAACCGGGGAAGGGGATTCCAGGGGCAGCGCTCGGAACACGCGCCAAGAGAGGGCCCCAGCCCCCAGACGTCAGGTCGCGGGACGGGATGCGTTCCAGCGCCAGTCGCGAACGAGGGGCAAGTCGTCGCCGTGCTCGCAGATGTAGAGCTTATGCTCGACGAGCTTCTCGGCCATCAGCTGCTTCACATGCGCGAAGCGGGAGCCGAGGGAGGGCACGCGGTCGATGACGTCCTGAACGAGATGGAAGCGATCCATCTCGTTGCGGACCACCATGTCGAACGGCGTCGTCGTCGACCCCTCCTCCTTGTAGCCACGCACGTGGAGGTTGTGGTGGTTCGTGCGGCGGTAGGTGAGCCTGTGAATGAGCCACGGGTAGCCGTGGTAGGCGAAGAGGATCGGGCGGTCCTTGGTGAAGATGCCGTCGAAGTCCGCGTCGTCCAACCCGTGCGGGTGCTCGCTGGAGGGCTGGAGCCTCATGAGATCGACGACGTTGACGAACCGGATCGCGAGCTCCGGAATGTGCTCGCGGAGGAGGTCGACCGCCGCCAGGGCCTCCAGCGTCGGCACGTCACCGGCGCACGCCACGACGACGTCCGGATCGCGCCCCGCGTCGTTGCTCGCCCAGCCCCAGATTCCGATCCCGGCGCTGCAATGCACGATCGCCTCGTCCATCGTGAGCCACTGCGGGGAAGGCTGCTTGCCGGCCACGATGACGTTCACGTAGTTGACGCTGCGCAGGCAGTGGTCGGTCACCGACAGGAGCGTGTTCGCGTCCGGCGGCAGGTAGACACGGATGACGTCCGCCTTCTTGTTGACGACGTGATCGATGAACCCCGGGTCCTGGTGGCTGAAGCCGTTGTGGTCCTGCCGCCACACGTGGGACGTGAGGAGGTAGTTGAGCGAGGAGATGGGCCGCCGCCAGGGGATCTCGCGCGTGACCTTGAGCCACTTGGCGTGCTGGTTGAACATCGAGTCGATGATGTGGATGAACGCCTCGTAGCAGGAGAAGAAGCCGTGGCGGCCCGTGAGGAGGTAGCCCTCGAGCCACCCCTGGCACTGGTGCTCGCTCAGCATCTCCATCACGCGGCCATCCGGCGCGACGTGGTCGTCTCCCTTGACGACGATGGCGGTCGACTCCCGGTTCGTCTCCTCGAAGACGGAGCCCCAGCGGTTCGACGCGGTCTCGTCGGGGCTGAAGACGCGGAAGTTCGCGTGCTCGGCGTTGAGCCGCATCACGTCGCGAATGAGCTCGCCCTGCACGCGCGTCGCCTCGGCGAGGACGGCGCCGGGAGAGGGCACGTTCACCGCGTGGGCCGTGAAGTCGGGCATCCGCAGGTCCTTGCGCAGGAGCCCTCCGTTGCCATGCGGGTTGGCGCTCATGCGCCGCTGGCCCTCGGGGGCGAGGGCCGCGATCTCGGGCACGAGCTTGCCCTTCGCGTCGAAGAGCTCCTCGGGCTTGTAGCTCTTCATCCAGCTCTCGAGCATCGCGAGGTGCGCGGGGTGCTCGTAGAGCCCGGACAGCGGGACCTGGTGCGCGCGGAAGGTCCCCTCGATCGGGACGCCGTCGACGAACTTGGGGCCCGTCCAGCCCTTGAGGCTTCGAAGGACGATCATCGGCCACGCGGGCCTCGTCTTGAAGCCGTTGGTCCGCGCCTCCGTCTGGATGCGGCGGATCTCGTTCATCACGTGGTCGAGCTCGGTCGCCATGAGCTCGTGCATCGCGGCGGGATCGTCGCCCTCGACGAAGCGCGGCGCGTAGCCGTAGCCGCGAAGGAGCTGCTCGAGCTCCTCCTTCGGGATCCGCGCGAGCACGGTCGGCCCCGCGATCTTGTAGCCGTTCAGGTGGAGGATGGGCAGGACGGCGCCGTCGCGGACGGGGTTCAAGAACTTGTTCGAGTGCCAGCTCGTCGCGAGGGGGCCGGTCTCGGCCTCGCCATCGCCGATGACGCAGCACACGAGGAGGCTCGGGTTGTCGAACGCGGCGCCGTAGGCGTGCGACAGCGCGTAGCCGAGCTCGCCGCCCTCGTGGATGCTCCCCGGGGTCTCGGGGGCGACGTGGCTGGGGATGCCGCCAGGAAACGAGAACTGGCGGAAGAGACGGCGCATGCCCTCCTCGTCCTGGGACACGTTCGGGTAGACCTCGCTGTAGGTCCCCTCGAGGTACGTGTTGGCCACGATGCCCGGACCGCCGTGGCCCGGACCGGTCACGAAGAGGACGTCGAGCGCGCGCTCCTTGATGACGCGGTTCATGTGGACGTAGACGAAGTTGAGGCCGGGCGTCGTCCCCCAGTGCCCGAGCAGCCGCGGCTTCACGTGCTCCTTCCGGAGCGGTTCGCGCAAGAGAGGGTTGGCGAGCAGGTAGATCTGGCCGACCGACAGGTAGTTGGCCGCGCGCCAGTACGCGTCGATGTTGCTCCTGAGCTCAGCGGACAGGGTCGTCATGGGATGCTGACCAGTCGATCGATCCCGGGAGGATTGCAAGCGATGGCCGCTCCAGCCGCGCGCTACAGCTCGAATCCTGCGCCTTCGGACGCCCTCGAGCTTTTCACTTCGCGTCCGCCTGCCACAATCGGACGGTGTACGTCCCACGCCAGAAGGCCGGTGAACCGGACCCGCTCATCGGGCGATCCATCGCGGACAAGTTCGTCATCCAGAGCCTGCAGGGCAAAGGTGCGATGGGCGTCGTGTACCGCGCCCACCAGGTGGCGCTCGACCGGCCCGTCGCGATCAAGGTGCTGCACCGGACGCTGGCCCAGGACGGGCTCTTCGTGGCGCGGTTCCAGCGCGAGGCGAAGGTGGCCTCGCGCATCGACCACCCGAACCTCACGCGCGTCATCGACTACGGCAGCGAGCCCGATGGGCTCCTCTACCTGGCGATGGAGTTCCTCGACGGCCGCGATCTGTTCCAGGTGGTAGAGGACGACTGGCCGCTCTCGACGTCCAGCATCGTCGACATCCTCTCGCAGGCGCTCGGCGGGCTCGCCGCGGCGCACGATGCGGGGGTGCTCCACCGCGACATCAAGCCGGAGAACATCATGCTCCTCCGGCGCAAGGCGGACGACGGAACCGCCTTCGATCTCGTGAAGCTCTGCGACTTCGGGGTCGCGAAGTTCGTGGAGTCCCCGGGCGCGGAGCCGCCTTCGGTCCCCGTGCGCAAGCTCTCGCTCGAAGGGTTCCTCGTGGGGACGCCCGCGTTCATGTCGCCCGAGCAGGCCCGGGGCGAGGCGCTGGACGCACGCAGCGACATCTTCTCGGTGGGCGTCGTCCTCTACCAGCTCCTCACGAGGCAGCTGCCCTTCGAGTGCCCGAGCCCCCTGGGCGTCATCGCGAAGGTCATCGAGGCAGAGCCGGCCCGGCCGTCGAAGCTCGCCGACGTCGACCCCGGGCTCGAGGCGATCTGCGCGAAGGCGATGCAGAAGGCGCCCGAGGACCGCTACGGCGACGCGCGGGAGATGCGCGCGGCGCTTCAGGCGTTGCGCGGTCAGCCGGGGCTGCTCGTCCTCAGCACGCCGGGCGGTGGCATCCAGATCCGTCCGTCGACGCTGCCGCCTGCGGCGTCCGAGGGGGACGAGCTTTCGTCCCAGCCGCCGGTCGCGCTGTCCCAGGACACCCCCACGCTCCCCGGGCCGACAGCCGGCATCACGAAGGCTCCGCCTGCTGCGCCTCGGCGTAGCCGCGGCGCGCCGATCGCGGCTGCGCTCCTGCTCGTCTGCCTGACGGGTCTAGGCGTGTGGAGAGTCGGCTCGACGCCGCCCGTGGCGACCCCCCCGCACCCCGCGTGGGTGCGCGCCGCCCATCCGGCGCCGGAGCCGTCAGTCCCGGTGACACCGAGCGCCGCAGCGCCGGTGGCCATGCCGCTCGACGTGGCCTCCGCGCGCGACGCTCTCCTCGCAAGCGGCCTGGCGAAGGGTGGTCACGCTCTGGACGCGGGAGCAGGTCGCCTTGATGGGGGTGTGCTCGACCCCATCGGCTCCCGGGAGTAGGGTCACGGAGGCCGCTGAGGGGTCGCTCCGAGCCCGACTGAAACCAGCTCCAGCAGCTCCGAAATCGGGTTCTTTACCCCCAGCCGTGGGCAAGGCGCCTCTGCGGCCAGCGCCACTGTCATGGGAGCTGGAGCCTGAGCAACCGACACGCGGTCGAGTCGCTCTGGATCGGCGCCGGAAGTGACAGGATCGGGATCGGGACCGACTGGAACGTGATCCAGAGGCTCTGGATCGGGATCCAGAGCGACGGGGTCGGGATCCAGGGCGAGCGAGTTTACGGAGAGGCCCCCGCATCCAGGTGCAAGGCCTGGCCGAGCACGCGACGACGCTCCGCTTCGTCCTCCGGGAGCGTCCGGACCGTCTTGCCGTCCGGCGTCACGACGCTCCAGACCTCCATGCGCCCGCGGTACTTCGGCGAGCCTACGGGATGGGCGGAATCGAGCCGCGCGCTGGCGACCAGGAGCATCCCCTTGTACGGGCCCTCGTCCAGCGTCGCGGTGACCACGCCGTCGACCAGGAACCGCTCCTTGCCGGTGTCGATGTCGACCGAGTGCGCTGCCGACGACGTCGCCCAGGCGGCGCTGCTGAAATAGAGGACGGTGCCGTCCCGCGAGAAGAGAAGGTCGTCGAGCTCTGCGAGCGTGTGCTCCACGCCGGCATCGGCGGCGGCGCTTCGTCCCGCCAGCAGAACGTGCGGAGGCGTGCCTGCCCTCTGGATGCAGAGATCCTCGTGCGGGTAGTCGCCGGGTACCTCCGTGCGCGACGGGTCGGTCTGGACGAAGACCGTGACTCGCCCGTCGGGCGAGCGGGCCAAGTGGGCGTTCGCGGCGGGCGGCGAGCAAGGCGCGCCCGCGGCGGAGGCGTTCGAGCTCGAGGAGGGAGCGGCGGCTGCCGACGCAGAGGGAGCAGCGGCGAGGGATGGGGCCGGAGGGGGAGCGAGGGAGGGAGAGGGCAGGGCCGGCACAGAGGCCGCGGGCGCGGTGGAGAGATCAGGCGTCGACGAATGCGAGCATGCGGTCAGAGCAAGTGCGGCAAGGACCCAGAGGCGAGGCGACAGGGACGCGAAGACCATGCGCGATCCTAGGCTACTTCCCGGCGGGTTGCGGGCGCTCCTGGCTCTTGCCGTTGAAGCGGAAACCGCGCATGCGAATCGCCGGCACGACCGAGGCACCTGCTTCGCTCCACCAGGTGGGGATGGCCTTGCGCTCCCGGGTCATCCCGTCGCAGCGGGCGAGGCCCTCGAGGAAGCTGTCGGTGAAGCGGAGGTTTCCGACCGCGCGGCTGATCTTGCCCTTCTCGATGAGGAAGCACCCGTCGCGCGTGAGGCCGGTCATCACCGCGCGCCGCGGCTCGAGCAGGCCGTTGACGTAGTGGAGGCGGCACACGTAGACGCCGCGGTCGACGCCCTTGATGAGCTCGTCCACGCTGGCCGCCGTCCCGGGCGCCATGTGCACCGCGCACGCTCCCACGCTCGTCGCGCTGCCGCCGTCCGGCATGAGCGAGCTGCCCGTGGAGCGCGTGCCGGACCTGCCGGCGTACAGGCGGTCGTAGAGGACGCCCCGCACGACGCCGCGCTCGAGGAGCGGTACGCGTGTCCGCCAGACGCCCTCGCGGTCGAAAGGGACGGCGAGCCCCTGCGGGCTCGCCTCGAGCGGGTCCTCCACCAGGGTCACACCGTCACCGGTGATGCGCTCGCCCATGCGGCCGGCGAAGGGGCTCGTGCCCTGCTCGACCTCGGGCGCCGCCGACGCGATCGTGGCGAGCCACTCGACGAGCTCCGCCGCGGCCGCGGGCTCCATCACGACGTCGTAGGTCCCGGCGTCGAGCGACCCCGGGTCGCGGCTGTCCCGGCAGATCGCGATAGCGCGCTCCGTCTCGGCGGCGAGGTCGAGCGCCTCGACGTCCCGGTGCACGGCGCCCGCGTAGCCTGCGGCGCCGCCGGCCCCCGGCGTCTCGAGCGCCCATACCTTGAAGGTGGCGGTCGTCGACACGTGCGAGCGGGCGACGCCGCGCGTCGTGGCGACGGCGACGGCCGACGTTCGCGTCTCGAGCACCCCGGCGCTGAAGAAACCGGCCTTCGCCACGCGCTCGAGCACGGGCGCGAGGCGATCGACTCGCTCCTCGGCCGTCGCTTCCGCCGTCGATCGGGCGAACCGGGGAGGGTCCTCCCCCGTGGGCTCGTCCGCTCCGGCGAACCCGACGAAGCCCTCGGTCTCCGGGACGAACCGCGCGGCCGCCCGCGCCTCGCGTATCGCAAGAACGATGGCCTCTCGCTCGATCCGGCTCGTCGTCGCCTCCGCGATCCGCCTTCCGTCCGCCACGCGCACGACGGCCGATGGCTCCTCGAGCTGCATGTGCTGCCCGAGCTCCCCCTTCGCGAAGCGCGCGAACCCGCGCTGCTTCGTCGAGAGAACGACCTCGACCTCGGCCTCCCCGGCCTCGCGCAGCGCGTCCTGGCACAGCCCCAGGAGCTCCTTCACGACCGACCTCCCGAGCTGCCCACGGTCACCTGCCGGAAGCGCGCGGGCGCCGCGCCGTGACCGACCTGCATCATCTGCATCGGGTCCCCCTTGCCGCAGTTCGCGATGCCCCAGAGCTTCCACTCCTCCGGCCCGCAGATGGCGTCGCACGAGCGCCAGAAGTCGGTCGTGATGCCCGTGTAGAAGGGATCCTTGAGGAGGCGCGTGCGCTTGCCGTTCTTGATCTCCCAGGCGAGCTCGCACGAAAATTGGAAGTTCTGCCGGAGGTCGTCGATGCTCCAGCTCTTGTTGCACTCGATGTAGATGCCGTCCTTCGTGTCGGCGACGAGGTCCTCCAGGGTGCCTTTGCCAGGCGCGAGCGACACGTTGACCATGCGGATGATGGGCGTGCGGGCGTAGCCGTCGGCGCGCATGGTGCCTGTCGACTCGCGGCCGAGGGCGGCGGCGGTCTCGCGGCTGGAGAGGTAGTCGACGAAGAGCCCGTCCTGCACGAGCGGGCTATGCCCGCCGGGCACGCCCTCATCGTCCCACCCGAAGGTGCCCATTCCGCCGGGGCTCGTCGCGTCCGCCGTCAGGTTCACGATCGGCGAGCCGTAGCGCAGCTTGCCGAGCAGCTCGGGCTGGAGGAACGACCCGCCGGCCAGCGTGATCTCGGAGCCCAGCGCGCGGTCGAGCTCCGTCGGGTGGCCGCAGGACTCGTGGATCTGGAGGCCGACCTGGCTCGAGTCGAGGATGACGTCGCGCTTGCCGCTGCTCGACCCCGCTGAGCAAGGCGCGGCGCCGAGGAGCGCGATGGCCTCGTCTGCGATGCGATCGGTGTGCGCGAGCAGGTCGACCTTCTTGACCTCCTCGTAGCCGCCCTGGAATCCGTCGCCTCCTTGCGACGTGGGGTAGCTGCGCCGCTGCGCCTCGCCCGCATCGTCCACGGCGATGACGTGCATGCCGCAGCCGCCGTAGGTGAACGTCTGGCAGGTGTCGGTGCCCTCGGTAGACACGAGGCGCTTGGTGAACCGGGTCCACTCCATCCACGCCTCGGCGGACTGGATCGGCTTGCCGCGCGCGAGCAGGGCCCGGACGGCGCGGTCGATCTCCGCGATCTTCTCCTCCAGCGGCACGGTGAATGGATCGATGGCGAGGGGAGTCTCGTAGGTGCCTCGCGACGCGGGGCGCGCCGGGAAGACGACGGCGTTCGCGGTGATCCGGGACGACGCGCGCGCCACGGCGAGCGCCCGGCGGGCAGCCTGCCGAAGCCCGGCCTCGGTCGCGTCGTTCGAGCAAGCGAAGCCCCACGTCTTCGCGCCGAGCACCCGCACGCCGACGCCGCGCGAGCCGCCGGACGCGACCTGCTCGGGCCGCCCGTCCCGCACGCGGAGGTGCTCCGTGCGCTCTTCTACGAAGCGCACCTCGGCGTAGCGCACGTCGGGCGCCTGTCGGAGCTCGTCGAGGGCGGCGTCGAGGGGGAGTGCTTCGAGGGCGTGCATGCCAGCGAGACTACCCCAGGAGCCCGTGGCGGCGCAGAAGGCGAGACAAGGCCGGCGCGGTGCAATAAGGTGCGCCGCCGAGGTGGGCTCATGAACGGTCTCGCGAAGAAGGTCCTGGTGCTCGTGGGGTTGGTGGTTGGAAGCGCGCTTGCCGCCGCTTGCAGCAGCTCGTCGTCCGGCTCCGGATCGACGCCGTGCAACGAGAACCCTTTCGAGTGCCCGACCGGTCAGACCTGCTGGGTCGAGACCGACGAGACCACCTTCACCTGCCTGAACCAGGGCAACGGCGGGGTAGGCGCCACCTGCATGGCGACCCCCGGGGAGCCCCAGTGTGGTGCAGGCCTCTTCTGCCTGCAGACGACCGCCGCGAGCGGCGCGTGCCTGCAGTTCTGCGAGCCGACCGACCCCGCCCACGCATGCCCCAACAACGGCGCGTGCGAGCCCGTGGCATTCACCTCGGGCACGGCTCCCTCGGTCTACCTCTGCGCCCCGTCCACCACTCCGGTGGACGGCGGCACCACGCCCCCCGACGCGGCCACGGTCGACACGGGAGCGGCGTCAGCGGACACGGGAGCGCACGAGGCCGCGACCGACTGAGCCGCGCCCAGGTACCATCGCCGCGTGCCTGAGCTCGAGCTGACCACGCGCGTCCTCCTCCAGGAGCTCACAGGCGGGCGCGTGCTCGCCGTGCTCGCGGCCGACCCCGCGCTGGCGAGCTTCGGGGAGGACGAAGAGGAGGCCCTGCTCGCGGCGCGGCTCTTCTTGACCGAGCACCTGTCGCGGGTCACGCCGGAGGAGGTCGCGAGGTTCGCGCTCCCGGCCGAGACGACCCTCCACTTCACGGACGTCCTCCTCCCGCGGCCCGAGCTCCCGCGCCGTATCGCGATCGCGACCCCGCTCCGCATCGCGAGCCTCATCCTGCCGTCGGGCCCAGATCCCCAGAAGGCGAGCCGGCCGCCCGATCGCTGGGTGCTCGTTCTCCCGCTCCGCCACACCTTCTTCGTACCGGCGGGTGAGGACCTGGATGACGCGGTGACGGGCGAGGTGAAGCGCATCGCCAGCGCGCGCGAGATGGGACCCGCGGCATACCGCGAGCTCTTTCCGCCTCGGGGGGAGGCGCTCGTGGCGGTGACGGTCACGGTCAACCGCGGCTCCTCCAGCCCCGACGGGCAGATCGCCGCTACGAAGAAGCAGCTTGCGCAGCGCGAGGCTTCGAGTCGCGCTCTCGAGATCCTCGAGTCGGTGTCCCTCCCGCTGCACGCGACCTTCGGCGCACCGCGCCCGTTCCCGCTGCGCGAGCGCGAGCTCGGGACCGTGAGCCGTCTCCTCGGCGGCAAGGAGCGCGTGAGCGTGCTCGTCATCGGGCCCGAGCGGGTGGGCAAGAGCGGGCTCCTCCGGGCGTGCTTCGAGCGTGCGCACGCTGCGGCGGCGCGGGGCGAGGCGCGCCACGTCTTCGCCACGTCGGGCGCGCGCCTCGTTGCCGGGATGAGCGGCTTCGGACAATGGCAGGAGCGGGTGCGTCGCGTCATGGACGCCGCCGAGCTCCTCGACGCCGTGCTGTGGTTCGACGATCTGTCGGACCTCTTCACGGACCGGCCGACCTCGAGCGTCGATCTCCCGAGCGCGATGCGCCCGTACCTCGAGGCGGGGCGCGTGCGCGTGGTGGGCGAGCTCCGCGACGACGCGCTCGATCACGTCGAGGCACGCAACGCCGCCTTCCTCACGTGCTTCGGCCGCGTGCGGCTCTCCCCACTCGGAGCTCACGAGGCCGCGCAGGTGCTCGCGGAGCTCTCGGAGCACGACGCGCGAGCGGAGCCCCACCGGCCCGTCCTCACGCCGGAGGCGAACGCCGTACTCCTCGAGCTGTCCGATCGTTTCCTCCCGTACGAGACGTTCCCGGGCAAGGTCGTCCGCCTCGCGAACGAGCTCCGCGCAGCGCGCGAGATGGCGCTCGGGTCGGAGGCGGCCGGCGCGAAGATCGGGGCGTCCGACGTCGTGGCGTGGTTCAGCGTTCGCTCGGGCGTCCCTCCCTTCCTTCTCCACGACGAGGGCGCGGTGCTCGTCTCCGAGACAGCCTCGAAGCTGCGCGCGCGCATCGTCGGGCAGGACGAGGCCGTACAGCGCGTGGCCGAGATCGTGTCGGTCATCAAGGCCGGCCTTGGCCCCGCGGGCAAGCCGCTCGCCACGCTGCTCTTCGTCGGCCCGACGGGAGTAGGCAAGACGGAGCTCGGACGCGCCCTGGCCGAGCTCCTCTACGGCTCGGAGGACAGGCTCGTCCGCTTCGACATGAGCGAGTACGCGGACCCAGGCGCGGGGGCGAGGCTCTTTCTCGGGACGGGCTCGGGCGAGGGGCTCCTCACGCGCAAGGTGCGCGAGCAGCCCTTCAGCGTCGTCCTGCTCGACGAGATCGAGAAGGCACACGCCGGGGTCTTCGACGTCCTCTTGCAGGTCGCCGGTGAGGGCCGGCTCACCGACGGACGCGGCAAGACGGCCTCCTTCGCGAACAGCATCGTGCTGATGACGAGCAACCTCGGCGCGTCGCACGCAGGTGGAAGACGCGGGACGACGGGCTTCGCCGAGCAAGGCGCGGCAGTGGACGTCGAGCACTACGCCAGGGTCGTGCGGGAGACCTTCAGGCCGGAGCTCGTCAACCGCATCGACAAGATCGTGACCTTCCGGTCGCTCTTGCCGGGCGAGCTGGAGGAGGTCGCGCGCATCTGCGTGCGGCGCGCGTCGCGGCGACGCGGCATCGCCGAGCGCGGCATCGAGCTCGCGGTCTCCGATGGCGCGCTCGCGCGTCTGGCCGAGGACGGACGCAGTCAGGCCTACGGCGCCCGCGCCCTCCGCCGGCACGTGGAGCGCGCGCTCGTGACGCCGATCGCGCGCCTCGTGAGCGCCCGGGGAAACCTCGACGGCGAGCGGATCGTCGTCGCGCCCCTCGGCGCTCCTGTCGCGCGGGGCGAGGAGCCCGGCCTCGAGGACGGCGGGCTCCGGTTCGGCGTCGTCCACGTGCCCGCGCGTCGCAGCAGCCAGGCGGCCTTCGAGCTGTCCTCCGTGATGGATCTGCGGCGCGAGGTCCAGCGGCAGAGAAGGCTCGATCGGGTGACGCAGCTCGCCGACCAGGTGGACTACCTCGTGGCGCAGCTCGGTCACGCGGGCGAGGGCGGGCGGCAGAAGGACAAGCGAGGCGCTCCCGGCGGCCAGGAGCTCGCGCTCATGCAGGCGGAGCACCACCGGCTGGCGGCGCTGCGCGACGCCCTCGACCTCGCCCTGGGCGAGGTGTCGGCCGTCGAGGAGCTCGCGCTCACGGGGTTTCTGGGAGGCGAGCCGCTCGCCGGCCTGCTGGAGGAAGCGGAGGACGCGCACCGGAAGTTTCGCGCGGCGCTCGTCCACGCGCTCGTCGCGCAGGACAAACAGCGGGACGCCGCGACCGTCATGGCCGTCGAGCTGGATGGGCACGGTGCGCTCGACTTCTGGCTCGTGCCTCTCCTCGCAGACCTGGAACGGCGCCGCTGGACGGCCGAGCTTCACATGGGCGACGGCGCGGTGGAGACTGGCCCGGGCTGGCCCGCGGGCCGCCGCTGGGGCCCGCCGCGCACGCCCGCGTGGGCCAAGGAGCACCTGCGCGAGGAGGGTAGGAGCCCCGAGCGCGTGCTCCTTCGCGTTCAGGGGGACCATGCCGGCATGTGGCTGGCGCTCGAGGCCGGGCTGCACCGCTGGAAGCGCGTACGGCCGGATGTCTCCGAGACCTGCCTCCACGTCGCGCTCGTCGCGAGGCGTGCCTCGCTGAGCCTCGAGGAGTGGACGCCGCCGCGGCTCGACCCGCCCCCGCCGCTCGTCTACGAGCAGCTCGGCAAGCAGCCTGCGATCCGGGACTACGACGCGGCGGAGGGCAAGCTGCGGGTCTCTGGCAAGCAGACGAGGCTCGCCCTCGCGCCGGACCAGTACTGGGAGCGCTTCGAGGACGTCGCGCTCGAGCACCTGCTTCTCCTCGAGCAGGACGTCTCGGGAAAGTCGCGCGAGGCGCAGCTGGCTCCGCTCCTCGTCGACGACGGCTTCGGCGACGTTCGCGCGCTCATCAAGGCCGGCCTCATGATCAACGCGATCAAGAACTACCGCGAGCTGACGGGCCTCGGGCTCGCCGACGCGAAGCGCGCGGTCGAGGCCATGGCGGCGCGGGAGAAGCGCGCGTGAGCTCCTTCACCGTATCGGTCTACCAGCGCACCTACGGCGACGTCGTGAGGTTCACGACGCTCGGTCTCGACGGTTTCACCCACGCGGTGTCCGGCCGCGGGATCCGCAAGGCCGAGGCCCAGCTCATCGTGGACCTGAAGAAGGCCGTCGTCGCGGCCAAGTCGAGGGAGCTCGTCTCCTTCGTGATGAGGCGCGGCACCTCGCTCGAGCGGATCCGCGTCGAGCTGACGCTGAAGGACGCGCGTCGTCGCAAGGTCTCGGGGCTGTGCCCGATCATCGTCGAGCCCCGCGACGTCGGCGGCGGCCGCCAGATCCACCTCGCCTACCATCCTGCCCGCCAGGGTGAGTGGTTCCCCGCCCCGCCGGGAGAGGACCTGCGCGAGGCCGCTGCCGCTTACTTCGCTACGACGTGGGCGGCCCTCCCGGACGACGAGATCGCGACGCTCTTCACCGACGGCAAGGACTCGCTCCGCGTCGTCTCATTCGACGCGCGCACGCGCACGCTGCTGGACGAGCTGCCCGACAGGAAGCCTGGTATCTGGGACGACCTCGAGGTCGACCCTGCGCGCAAGGCGCAGAAGCGCGAGATGCGGGTCCTCCCGCGCATCGGCGTCGACGTGACCGCCGAGCTCGCCGGCGCCGAGGAGCGGGACCTCGGCCTCCCGCGCCCCCCATACCGGGAAGAGCTCCAGGCCCTGCTTGGCGGGGCGAGGAAGCGGGCGACGATCGTCGTGGGCCCTCCCGGGTGCGGCAAGTCGACGCTCATCAGCCGCCTCGTCGCCGACGTGGTGCGGCTCGACGGATACGGCGCGCACAAGAACCTCGATAAGGTCACGCGCTTCTACCGGATCTCGGGTCGCCACCTCATCGCCGGGATGTCCAAGGTCGGCGAATGGGAGCAGCGCTGCGTCGACCTCGCGGGCGATCTGCACGGGCGGAACATCGTGCTCCTCGTCACCGATCTGCACCTCTTCGCGCGCATCGGCCGGGCTCGCGACTCGGACCGCGCTCTCTCCGACTTCTTCCGCGCGCCCGTGGCTCGCGGCGAGATCGTGATGGTTGGCGAGTGCACGCCGGCGATGCTGCGGCGGCTGGAGGACCTCGACCCGACGTTCGCCTCCGCGTTCGTGCCCGTACATGTCCAGGCCGCCACCCCCGCGGAGACTCTGCGGATGATGCTGGCGCGTGCGCGCCGCATCGAGGCGGAAAAGCCCGTCGTGATCGAGCCGATGGCCTACCAGACGATCCTAGAGCTGGGTGGGGCGCTCGACGCGTCGCGGGCGCTCCCCGGGAAGGCCGTGGATCTTCTCGTGCGTGTAGCCGAGTCCGCGGCCACGCCGGAGCCGGGTCGGGTGCGTGCTCCCGGAGCGGAGGGCGCAGCGGGCGCGGAGCGGAGGATCGGGTCGCACGAGGTCATCGAGCACATCTCGCGCGACACAGGGCTCTCCTGGCTGCTGCTTGCTTCCGATACGCCCTTCACCGCCGACGAGGTCGCTCGGGACCTCGGGGCGCAGGTGTTCGGCCAGCCCGCCGCCGTCCGGGAGGCGGCCGACCTCGTCGTTCGCATCAAGGCGGGGCTCACCGATCCCCAGAAGCCTTACGGGGTCTACCTGTTCACCGGTCCTACCGGCACGGGCAAGACCGAGCTCGCAAAGGCGCTTGCCGCCTACCTCTACGGCTCCGCGTCGCGCCTCGTACGCTTCGACATGAGCGAGCTGTCGGGGCCCGACGCCGTCTCGCGCCTCGTCGGTGACGCCTGGGAGCCGGAGGGGGCGCTCGTACGGGCGGGGATAGCGGAGCCGTTCTCGGTCGTGCTGCTCGACGAGATCGAGAAGGCGCACCCCGCCGTGCAGAACCTCCTGCTCCAGCTGTTCGACGAAGGGCGGCTCACCGATGCCGCAGGCAACACCGCCGACTTCACGCGCGCAGTCCTCATCATGACGTCGAACCTCGGCGCGCGGCACCGCGCTCCGGTCGGCTTCGACGAAGCGCCCGAGGGGCGGATGCAGGAGATCGCGCGCGCGGTCCGGGAGTTCTTCTCTCCGGAGCTCTTCAATCGCATCGACGCCGTCGTTCCGTTCGAGCCCCTGTCGGCCGAGGTCTCGCAGTTCGTCGCCGACAAGGAGCTCGGCAAGCTCCTCGCGCGGCCTGGGCTGGCGGACCGCGACGTCTTCGTCCAGGTCGGCGAGGGGGTGACGAGGCGCGTGGCCGAGCACGCGCGCTTCGCCGAGGACGGCGCCCGCTCGCTCAAGAAGTACCTCGAGGAGCACGTCGGCTCGCTGCTCGTGACGCACATCGCAAGGGCTCCGGCCGCGCTGTCGGTCGTCAACATCGACGTGAGCCTAGCGGGTAGCCCGGACGAGCTCACGGTCGAGACGCACGCGCTCGTCGAGGCCCAGCCCGCGCCATCTCGATTCGCGCTCCTCGAGCTCTGGGAGGAGTCCCTGGCCGAGCTCGAGGTGCGCCTTCCGGGCGTGATGGCTTCGCTCGACCGCATCGCCGAGAGCGACGGTGTGGCGCGGCTCTCGGACCTCCTCTGCCACCATCTCGGTGAGCACAACCGCGGCCGAAGGCAGGACGGCGAGCTCCTCTACAACGTCGACTGGATGCGAGGCGCCGTCGAGGACGTGCGCCAGCGCGTCGAAGCGCTCCTCGTGGCTTCGCGCGACGTCGCGCACGCGACCTTCGAGCGCGCGCTCGACCCGCACGGCCAGGGCAGGGAGCGCGTGGAGATGGGGCGTGGGCTACGCTGGGAGATGTTCTCGTGCATCGCCGAGGCCCATGCCATGGCGCGCGCGATCGCGAAGGTCGACGACCCGGACGAGAACGCGGTGCTGATCGAGCTCGCGCCGTTCGGCAGAGCGACCACGCTGCTCGGCTGGATGGCGCGCGCTTACGCTCGCGCGCGCGGCGAGCTGGACTCGTTCGCCTGGGTCACGGGCACCAAGGACCCGAAGCTCCACGAAGGCGCTGGCCTTCCGGCGCTCGACGGGGCGCTGGAGGCGTCCCCCGCGCGGCTGGTGCTCAAGATGGTCGGGTTGTGCGTGAAGGACTTCTTCGAGCTCGAGACGGGCACCCACGTATGGCGCCCGTACGCGCGCCAACCCGAGCTCCTTCGGGTGCGCGTGCTGGCCGCTTCGGGTACGGCGCGGCAGCTCCTCGAGTCTCCCGGCGACTCGGCCCTCTTGCCGATCGTCCGCTCGCTCCGGTTCGACCCGCCGAAGGCGGGGGGCCCCGCGTCCCCCCTGGACCTCGAGGACTACGTGCTCGGCCTCCACCACGCCGCGCGTGTGCGCGAGCCGTTCGAGGCGCTCCTTCCGCTCTGGCTTGCGCGGCTCGCCCGGGAGGACGCGTGAGCAAGAAGAGCTTCCGGGTGTACTTCGTCGTCCACGAGGACGGGCGTCGCACGGGCACGTTGATGCGCACGTGGGACAAGCTCTTCGACACGCCCCCACCCTCCGCGTACGGCGTCACGACCGAGGACGTCTACGAGGAGCTCGAGGCGAAGCTCGAGCAGCGGCGCCTCGTCGGGGAAGACGACGTCGCCCGCTACCTCTGGGACGAGCATTTCGACACGCAGACCGTGCCCGTCGTCATTCATCCGTTGTCGTCGATCGAGAAGCGGCCGGTGATCGGCAAGAAGGAGATCCCGCTCGTCCTGTCGTACGCGTACTGCCGACTCGAGGGCGGCGGGTTTCGCGTCATGGTCCCCCGCTTCGGCGGCTGGTTCGTGGTGGAGGAGCTGTCGCTCGCGGCAGACGTGCTTCGCCACGCGGTGTCCAGCTGGCTCTTGGGGGAGAAGCCTCGCTGGGTCTACGAGCTGCGGCGCGTCGGCGAGGAGTACGTCACCGAGTGGTCGCCGGGGCTGCTCGCCAAGTTGAGCCGTGACACGCAAAAGGCGCAGGCGCCGGAGGAGCTGCCCGCCGAGCTCGGCAAGGTCGCCGATCTGCTCACCCTTCGCGCCGCCAAGGGCAAGCTCGCGCCCGTGGTCGGCGAGGTGCCGGCGTTCGCCGCGCTGAAGGCCCTGACGCAGCGTGCCGTCCCTGCCTCGATCCTGCTCGTGGGCCCCAGTGGCGCCGGCAAGAGCGCGCTCGTGCGACGGCTCGCCATGTTCTTCGCCGCCGAGCCCCGCGTGGCCGGCGCGCGCCGGCGCCGGATCTGGTCCACCTCCGAGCAGCGCGTCGTTGCGGGGATGGTCTACCTCGGGATGTGGCAAGAGCGCTGCGTGACGCTTGCAGGAGAGCTGGATGACGAGGGAGATCTCCTTCACTTCGACACGCTCTCCGGCCTGCTCGCGCCGCAGCCAGACGGAGCCTGCATCGCCGACTTCTTCGAGCAGAAGGTCGAGTCCGCGGAGCTCGCGATCGTGGCCGAGTGCACCGAGGAGGAGCTCGCGCGGGCACGAAGGATAAGGCCGTCCTTCGTCGCCCGCTTCCAGGTCGTCCGCGTGGAGGAGCCCAGCCAGGTCGACATGGTCCCGCTCTGCGCCGCCTACGCGAAGAAGAAGGGCTGCGTGGCCCATCCTGCAGCGTGGAAACGGCTCGTCCGTCATGCGGCCGCGCTCGAACGCGGAGTGGCGTTTCCCGGCAAGGCGCTCCGCTTCATCGACTGGCTCGCGGGAGAGGGCCTCGAAGCCGAGCGCAAGACGACGCGCACCCTCTACCCGAGGGACGTCTCGGAGGCGTACTCGCGCTTCTCGGGCGTCCCGCTCGAGCTTCTCTCGGACGACGTGGCCTCCAGCGCCGAGGATCTCGCTCGCGGCCTCAAGGCGCGCGTCATCGGGCAGGACGCCGCGTGCGACACGTGTGGCCAGGTCCTCGCGCGCTTCAAGGCGAACCTGACGGATCCCGAGCGGCCGTCCGGCGTGCTCCTCTTCGTGGGACCCACGGGGGTCGGGAAGACCGAGCTCGCCAAGCAGCTCGCGCGCACGACGTTCGGCGGCGAGGATCGCATCGTGCGGCTCGACATGAGCGAGTACATGTTGCCTGGGTCGGCCCAGCGCCTGCTCGACGCGCGCCCCGGCGTCCCGAGCCTCGCGTCGCGCGTGCGGCAGCGGCCCCTGTCGCTCGTCCTGTTCGACGAGATCGAGAAGGCTCACCCGGAGGTGTTCGACCTCCTGCTCGGGGTGCTGGGCGAGGGGCGGCTGACGGACGCGACCGGTCGCTTCGTGGACTTCCGCACTACTCTCGTCGTGATGACCTCCAACGTGGGGGTGACCGAAGCGCGGCCCGTCGGCTTCGGCGACGCGAAGGCCGGCGATTTTCTTCGCTCGGTGCGTGCGTTCTTCCGCCCCGAGTTCGTGGCCCGGATCGACCACGTGCTGTCGTTTCGGCCCCTCTCGGTCGAGGACGTCGAGCGCATCGTCCTTCTCGAGCTGCTCGCGGCGGTCAAGCGGCCAGGGTTCGCGCGGCGCTCGCTCACGCTGACGGTCACGCCCGTCGCGCGCCGCCGCCTCGCCGAGCTCGGCTACCACCCCACGCGCGGCGCCCGCCCCCTGCGTCGCCTGCTCGAGGAGCGCGTCATCACTCCCATCGCGTCCCGGGTTGCCGAGGATCCTGGGCTGTCGCACCGCGAGATCGTCGTGATCGGCAGCGGTGAGCCTCGGCCCGACGGAGCCTTCGTCATCACGTTGTAACCCGGGGGAGACAGACCCTGGTGCGTCGGTCCCGCTGGATCACGGGCGCCCGGGCCATACTTCGCGTGAGAAGCCTCATATTCGGCCGAAATCTGCGTGGCGCGGTCCTTGCGATGCCTCGAAGAATTCTTGCTCCACGCGAGAATTCCAACGCAGTCAAACGGAGGCGCGGATGCTCCACGGGACGAACACAGGGCTCTCAATGCACACAACGACTGCAGCGCAGCAGGCGCTGCTCGGGGTCGCCGTGGTGGCGTTCTCCTTCGCGCTGACGGCATGTGGAGGGTCTCCGTCCAGCCGTAGCTTCAGCTCCGGTGGCGGGACCTCGCAGGACTCCGGCACGGGGACGACGGCGGCGACGACCCCTCCGACGTCGAACCAGGCACCACCCAGCCTGGGGGGCGAGGACGCCGGTCTCGGGACACCGTCCGGCAACGGGCCGCTCGGGTCGCCCGATGCCGGCCCCACGTCGGCGAGCTGCGGCGACGCAGGAGACCAGACGGGGTGCTCCTGCACGGCCAACACCACCCAGCAGTGCTACGGCGGCGATCCGACGCAGGCGGGCGTTGGCGTGTGCAACTACGGGATGCAGCAGTGCGTTCCGTCGACGACGGGCGGAGAGCTCATGGAGTACGTCTGGGGGCCATGCACGGGGTGGGGCTCGCCGCAGCCCGAGATGTGCAACGGCATGGACGACCTGTGCGACGGCATGATCGACGAGGGTTGCTCCTGCATGGACGGCGCGCAGCAGCCGTGCACGACGTCCTGCGGGACCGGGACACAGACGTGTTCGGGCGGGGTCTTCGGTGCTTGCAGCCTGGTGTGCCCCACGGCGGCGGTGTGCGCTGCGAGCGGGGTCCAGGAGGACTTCACGGCTGTGTGCCGCAACTGGGATGGCTCCAAGACGCAGGAGGTCGACGACTGCTACGTCACCCACCAGTGCGCGGCGGGCTGCGTCGCCGACGTGGTCAATCTCAGCCAGAGCATCCAGGACGCCCAGGGCGAGCTCTCGAACTGCACTTACACGGTGACCGGCGACGCGACGACCGGGCAATCCATCCGCGTGGACTGCACCTACAACAACATCAACGGGGTAAACACCAACGCCATCGACTTCGCCTGCACGGCGCCGCCGTGAGGTACCGGCTCGTCACTTGGGCGTCAGTCGGCTCAGCGTGCCGCCGTTGTTCCCCCAGTAGAGGCTCGTCGCGTCCACGCCGATCTCACCCGGACCTCCTCCGGGAAAAAGGGTCGTCGCCGCCCCGCCGCCGACGGGAACGCTGAGCACGCCGCCTCCGGTGTTCGTCCAGTAGACGCTGGTGCCGTCGACGACGATCCCGAAAGGACCGTTCTGGCCCGAGGCGAGGATCGCCGGGGCGCCGCCGCCCAAGGGGACGCTCTTCACCGTGCCGTCCCCGCTGTTCGTCCAGTACGCGTGCGTGGCGTCGACGGCGATGCGGTACGGCTCGTCCTGTCCGGAGGCGAGCGTCGCGGGCGTCCCGCCTCCCGGAGCGAGCTTCATCACCGCGCCGGCGGTCACGTCGTTCACCCAGTACACGCCGGTCGCCGTCACGGCGATGCCCGTGGGGTTGCTCTGTCCCGAAGCGAGCGTCGTCGCGGTTCCCCCGGCGAGCGGCAGGCTCTGCACAGCGCCGTTCGAGTCCGTCCAGTAGACGCTGACGTCGTCGACGGCGATGCCCTGCGGTGCGACGTCGGAGGCGAGCGTCGTCGCCGTGCCGCCGCCGATCGGGACCTGCATCACCGCCACCTCGGTCGTGAAATAGACGCTCGTTGCCGTCGCGGCGATGCCGCGGGCCGAGTTCTGGCCCGACGTGAGGGTCGCCGTGGCGCCGCCCGGGATGGGTACGCTCATGACCGAGCCTGGGTCGTGGTTGTTGGTCCAGTAGACGCTCGTGGGGCCGACCGCCAAACCGGCGATGCTGTAGTAATCGCCAGCCATCGGGACCGAGAGGCTCGTGAGGCCGTTGGTGGCGCACGTGACCTGGATGTTCGTCACGCTCGCCCGCGCCGTGCCCGTGCCCGAGGTCACGGCGCAGGTCTGCGCGGTGGGCGACGTCGGGTTGGCGATGACCGTGACGTCGTACGGGAGCGTCGCGCCGATCGGCGTGGGGAACGTGAAGGCGCCGTTGGCGCCGAGGACGAGCGGATCGCTGCCGTCGTTCTCGAGCGTGACCGAGTCACCCGGGGCGAGGCCGCGGAGCGTGCCGCCGATCGTGTCGGTCGCGCCGCCGAGCAGCGCGCCCTCGTCGCACGGCGGGGTACAGCCGGGAGGCACCTGCGCCGGCACGCAGGCCCCCTTCACGCACGTCTCCGTGGTCGGGCAGGTCACGCCGAGGCAAGAGAGACGCAGGTCGACGCGCAACCCGAGATCGGTCTTCGGGATGAAGCGCAGCTCGCGCTTCGCGACGATGCAATGAGACGCTTGGCTTGGATCGAGACAACCGTCGGCGGGCTCGCCATCGGGTCGCGTCATCACGGCGAACGCGACCGTCTCGCTCTTGCTGCCGGCAGGAACCAGGACGACGCTGCCCAGCGCCACCTCGCCGCCGTCGGCGGAGAGGCACGACGTAGACGATGTGCTGGGGGACTTCGCGGGCAGGTCGGCGAGGTCGGTCGCTCCGACGATCACCGCCTGGGCGCCTGCCTCGCAGCCTACCTCGCTGTCGACCGAGACATCGATGGCGGTCGGCGTTGCGCATGCGCACGCGAGTGCCGGCACGCCGAGTCCGAGGAGCCCCCGCATCCCGGCAAGCTTAGCTCTTCTTCTCCTCTTCGAGCTCGTCGGCGAGCTTGCGCGCCTCGTCGAGGCGGGCGCGCGCGTCGATGAGGGCGGCGCGCTGCGCCTTCGACTCGACGACGACCTCGGGCGGTGCGCGGTCGACGAAGCCCGGGGATCCGAGCTTCTTGTCGAGGGCCGCGACGTCCTTGTCGATTCGCTTCATCTCGCGGTCGATCCGCGTGCGCTCCTTGGTCGCCTCGACCAGACCGCGCAGCCCGACGAGCAGCTCCACCGCCCCCTGGTCGGTCGCGACGACGGTGACGACGGTGCCGGGTGCCCGAGGCCCGCCCACGGGCTCCACCATGACCCTGCCCGCCGTCTTTGCCAGGGTCTGGATCGCGTGCTCGCCGCGCGCGAGATCCGCGACGAGCGACGGCGAGTCGGTGCGAAGCGTGAGCGGCACCTGCGCCGCGGGGTGGACCTCGTGCTCGCTCCGGACCGTGCGCGCCGCGACGATGACCGCCTGAAGCCTCGCCATCTCGCGATCGACGTTCTCGTCGACCTTGCCGTCTGCCTCGCCGGGGTAGCACGCGAGGGCGATCGAGATCGGCGCCCCCGTGTGCCGGAGGCGCTGCCACAGCTCCTCGGTCACGTACGGCATGAGGGGATGCATGAGCCGCAGCGAGACGTCGAGGACGTGGACCAGCGTGGCCCGCGTCTCCTCCGCGAGCGCTGCGTGCTCGGTCGCCGCGCCGTCCGCGAACACGGGCTTCGAGAGCTCGAGGTACCAGTCGCAGAAGTCGTTCCAGAAGAAGCGGTAGAGCTCTCCCGCCGCCTCGTCCACGCGAAACGCCCCGATCCCGGCGTTGGCGATGGCGATGGCGTTGCCCAGCCGCGACAGGATCCAGCGGTTGAAGAAGCCTCCCGGGTGGGGCCTGGCGGCCGAGCTCCTCGTGAACGTCCCGACCTTCTCGAGCGAGAAGCGGGTCGCGTTCCAGATCTTGTTGATGAAGAAGCGGTAGCCCTCCATCCGCTTCAGGGCGAGCGCGATGCGCTTGTTCGTCGGCGGGAACGTGGCGAGCGTGAAGCGAAGCGCGTCCGCGCCGAACGCCGGAAAGCCTGCGCCCATCTGCGCCGCCGAGGGGTAGGCCTTCTTGAACTTCGCCAGCGCCTCGGCCTCGGGAGCTCCGGGCAACGTCTTGCGCGTGACCTCGGCGAAGGTGGCTCCGTAGATGAGATCGAGCGGGTCGATCACGTTGCCCTTCACCTTGCTCATCTTCTCGCCGGTCTCGTCGACGATGAGGCCGGAGAGCAGGACCCGGCGGAAGGGGACCTCCTTCATGAAGTAGAGGCCGAACATCATCATCCGCGCGACCCAGAAGAAGAGGATGTCGTAGCCCGTCTCGAGGTCGCTCGTCTGCGACGCGTTGGTCGGGTAGAACTTCGCGAGGGCGGGGGTGGCGTCGGGCCAGCCCAGGGTCGCGAACGGCCAGAGCGCGCTCGAGAACCAGGTGTCGAGCACGTCGGGATCCTGCGTCCACCCGTTCTCCTCGGTGCACTCGGCCGGCCTCTCGCGGGCGACCCGTATGGCGCCGTCAGGCCCGTGCCACGCCGGGATCTGGTGGCCCCACCAGAGCTGGCGGGAGACGCACCACTCCTGGATGTTCTCGAGGAAGTGATCGTAGGTCTTCTTCCACTCGGCCGGGATGATCTGCGTGTGTCCGTCGTTCACGGCTTCCATGGCGCTCCTGGCCATGGCCTTCATGTCGAGGAACCACTGCGTCGAGATCATCGGCTCGACGACGCCGCCCGATCGCTGGCAGCGAGGCAGCGTGAGCACGTGCGGCTTGCTGCCGCGGGCGACGCCCAGCGCGTCGAGCGCGGCCTTCACGGCCGTGCGCGCGCGCTTGCGATCGAGGCCCTGGAACTTGCCGGCGTTCTCGTTGAGGGCGCCGTCCTTGTTGAAGATGCTGATCTCTTCGAGCTTGTGACGCTTGCCCGTCGCGAAGTCGTTCCAGTCGTGCGCAGGGGTCACCTTGACGGCGCCCGTGCCGAACTTGGGGTCGACGAGGATGGCGTCGGTGATGATCGGGATCTTCCGGTCGACGAAGGGGTGGACGAGCATCTTGCCGTGGAGGCTCGTGTAACGCGGGTCGTCCGGGTGGACGGCCACGGCGGTGTCGCCGAGCATCGTCTCGGGGCGCGTCGTGGCCACGACGATCTCGCGCTCGGGCTCGCCAAGGACCTTGTACGCGAACTCGAACAGCTCTCCGTTGGCCCCCTCCTCGTTCTCGACCTCCAGATCACTGAGCGCGGTGTGGCACTCGGGGCACCAGTTGATGAGGCGCGTGGCGCGGTACATGAGCCCGTCCTCGTGCAGGCGCACGAAGGCCTCCCGCACGGCGCGGTTCATGTCCGGGTCCATCGTGAACTTGGACCGCCGCCAGTCGGGAGACGCCCCGAGCACCCGCTGCTGCTCGGCGATGCGCCCTCCGCTCTCGGCCTTCCACTGCCAGACCCGCTTCTCGAACTCGACGCGGCCGAGCTCGTGACGCGTCTTGCCCTCGCGCTGGAGCTGACGCTCGACGACCGTCTGGGTCGCGATCCCCGCGTGGTCGATGCCGGGCTGCCAGAGCGTGTTGAAGCCCCGCATGCGGTGCCAGCGGATGAGCGAGTCCTCGAGCGTGCAGCGCTGCGCGTGGCCCATGTGCAGGGAGCCCGTCACGTTTGGCGGCGGCATCGGGATGACGTAGGCGGGGCGCACGTCGTTCGGGTCGTCGTTGGCCTCGAAGACGCCGTTCTTCTCCCAGAACGCGTACCAGCGCGCCTCGACCTCGCGCGGGTCGTAGCCTTTGGTGAGATCGGGCGTGCTGTCGTTCGACGTGCTCGGGTCGGCCATGGGCGAACGAAATACCACAACGAGCCCCGTCGGGACGGGAAGCGCCAAGCGGGGCCAGCGTGGCCGCCGGTTGCGCGGGGCTGGACGGGCCCTGCTACGGAAGACCCAGGCGCCGCGTCTGGGCGCGCGCTAGCGCTCAGGCCTCCTTGGTCAGCCGCGAGATCTCTTCCTTGATGATCGTCTCCGCGAGCTGCGGAACGACCTCCCAGACCACCCGCTCCACCACCTCGCGCGACAGCGCGAGCACGGCTTCCACCTGGGCGGGCGAGAGGCCGAGCTCGCCGAGCTTGCCGGCCATGTGACCGTTGGTGGTCGCAACCGCCGCATGGACCGCGGCCTGCGGCGGCGCAGGCGTCGGGGCGGGGGCGGGCGCTGCCGCTGCCGGCTTGGGCGTCGGCGCGGGGGCGGGTACGGGGGCCGCTGCCCTCGGCGCGTCCACCCTCGGAGCGTCTGCCACGGGGCGGGTCGCCACGAAGGGGGAGCGGGCGGACGCCGCAGGCGCGGGCTCCGCACGGCGATCCGGGGTCGGACCGGCGGGGACGAGGGGAGGCGTGGCCGGCATGCCCGTCTCCCCGAACATCAGCGTGTGCGAACGCTGGGGCGCCGGGCGCGCCACGGTGGACGCGGGCGGGGCCTGGGGTGTGAACGCAGCCGGCGCCGCAGGGCGCTGCTGTACCGGAGCAGGGGCCGGAGAGTGGGCCGCAGGGGCAGGCGCGGGCGCGGGCGCAGCGACCGCGCCGCTCTCGTGGGCGAGCAGCACCTTGCGCACCTTGTCGATCATCTGCTGCGTGTCGAACGGCTTGTCCATGAAGTCGTCCGCGCCCGCGTCACGACCCTTCGCCTGGTCGTACGGGTTGTGGCGGCTCGACAGCAGGATGAGCGCAGCGCTCGGGTCCCGGCGGCGAATCTCCTTGCAGAGCGCGTAGCCGTCGTCGTTCCCGAGCGACGTGTCGATGAGGACCACGCGTGGCTCTTCGTTCATCTTCCCGAGCGCGGTCTGCGAACCCTCCGCGGTGACGACCCGGAAGTCCTCTCCGCTGAAGGTGATCTCGAAGACCTTACGCATCGTGGCGCTGTCGTCGACGGCGAGCAGTGTTTTGGGCACTTGGATCTCCTCGCCGCGGATGCGCGGCGAATTTCCGACGATTGTGAAGACGTTAGGAGCAGAGTGTCAAGCGAGCTGCGACGGTTCGCCCCCGCTTTCGTCATTCCCGTCACTTTCGGGCCAACGTACCTCCACCTATAGACGCCAGCCGTGCCTTCGAAAACGCCCAAGACGTCCAAGACGCCCAAGAAAGAGCGCGTGCTCGAGCCCGCTGCCCCGAAGCCCTCGGGTACGTCGGCGGACACCCCCAAATCCCCGGGCATCGTCCCCGAGGAGCTCTCCGGCAAGCCCCTGGACGCGGCCGTGCGCGCGCTCTTCGCGCTCTCCTGGGGTGACGCGCGCTCCCGGATCGAGACCGGCAAGGTGACCCTCGACGGCACGACCCGGACGAACGAGCGCACCCGCGTCCGGACGGGCGACGTCATCGCCATCCACATGAGCGCCCCTCGGCCCCGGGAAAACCGCCTCTCGGACCAGGAGATCATCCACTCCGACACCCACGTCATCGTGGTGAACAAGCCTGCCGGCGTCAGCACCATCCCCTACGAGGAGGGCGAGAAGGGCACGCTCGACGAGCGCGTCCGTGACTGGATCGGAAGCCACGGCGGGCGTCGCGGAGGGGCTCCCCGGCCACCGCTCGGGGTCGTGCACCGGCTCGACAAGGAGACGAGCGGGCTCATCGTGTTCACCCGCACGTGGCTCGCGAAGCAGAGCCTCACGTCGCAGTTTCGCGCGCACACGGCCCACCGGCGCTACCTCGCCATCGTTCACGACGGAGCGACGTCGGGCGCACAGCTACAGGCCGGCACCATCCGGTCGCGCCTCGTGGCCGATCGCGGCGACGGCCTGCGGGGGTCCTTGCCGGAGCGCGGCCGCGGCGCGGCCCAGCAGGAGAGCCAGCTTGCCATCACGCACGTCGAGATCCTCGAGCGCCTCCCGGGAGGAGCGTCCCTCATCGCCTGCCGGCTCGAGACGGGGCGCACACACCAGATCCGCATCCACCTGAGCGAGGCGGGCCACCCGCTCGTGGGCGAGCGCGTCTACATCCGCCGCTTCACGGGTGAGGCCATCGGAGCGCCGCGCATGATGCTCCACGCCGCCGAGCTCGGCTTCGTGCACCCCGCGACGGAGGAGCCTGTGCGCTGGGAGGTGGCGCCGCCGGCCGACTTCGCGGAGACCTTGGGTCGCCTGCGCCGCGGGTGAGCGGATCTCGCCGGCCCCCGGGGTGCGCACCTGGGCGAGCTCCGTTCAGAGATCGAGGTCTACGTCGTCGGTGGGGCGCGAGCAGCACGTGAGCGTGTCGCCGTCGGCAGGAGGTTCGACCGGGTCTGGCTGGTAGCCTACGTGCCCGGAGACGAGCCCCGTCTCGCAGGTGTGGCAGACCCCGGTGCGGCACGACCAGCGCACCGGAACGTCGCACGCTTCGGCGAGCTCGAGGAGGCTGTGGTACGCGGGGTCCCAGCGCACTGTGAGCCCGGTACGCGTGAAGGATACGCGCGGGCCCGAGCCTGGCGGACCAGGCGGCGGATGCGGTGCGCGCACCCGCGCTCCCACCACGCCGGGCGTCTGGGACTCACCGGGGCCGAAGACCTCCGCGTGAACCCGCTCGGGCGGGACGCCCCAGGCCACCAATCCGGCGCTCAGATCGTGGATGAACGAGGTCGGACCGCAGAGATAGAAGTCGGCGTCGCGCGGAACGCCCAGCTCGTCGAGCGTCGGCAGGCCGAGGTGTCCGGCGGCGTCGAAGTCTTCTCCGGGGCGGTCCCGGGTCGTCGGCCGGCTGTAGACGACGTGGCAGCGACTTCCGCGGATGCTCCCGAGCAGCTCGCGCGACTCGCGCGCAAACGGGTGCTCGTCGCCGTTGCGTGCCCCGTAGAGCCACCACAGAGGTGGCGGCGACGGCATGCTCGCAACCGCGTGGAGCATCGCGAGGACCGGCGTAGCACCGACGCCGGCGCTGAGCAGGACGACCGCGCGTTCGCCCTGCCGGAGGGTGAAGCTCCCTCTCGGGCTGCTCACGTCCAGCAGGTCTCCGACCCGAACGTGATCGTGGAGGTAGCCGCTCGCGGCGCCTCGCGACTCGAGCTTCACGCTGATGCGGTACTGTGGCCGTCCCTGCGGACCGGAGAGCGAATAGCTTCGCAACAGCGGCGGCCTTCCGGGCGTCGGTCGCATCCGGAGCACCACGAACTGACCCGGCAAGGCAGGCGGAAGCGGCACCTCGTCGGCCGACTCGAGCGCGAAGGACGTCACGCTCACGCTCTCGCGCTTCACCTCGGCGACGCGAAGGCTGCGGAACCCTGGGGCGGCGCTCGGTCCCGTGGACGCGAGCGCGGGGTTGCCCGTGACGGGACGCCCGCCCGACCCGGCGTCCAGCAGCGTCTGAAATGACGAGCGCCACCCCGGGCTGAAGGCCTCGATGCGCATCGCTCGTTCGAGCGCGCGGCGAGGATGCCCAGGCAGGTAAAGCAGCGCATTCGCCTCGGCGACCGTCATGCGCTCGGGTTCCTTCGCTACCCTCACGATGGGATCGCCCGCGCCGACCTCACCCTCCGTCAACACGCGAAGGTAAAACCCCGGCCTCCCGTGCGCGACGAGCAACGCGGCCATGCGCGGCTCTTGCATCCGGATGCCCACGCGGTAGCAAGTGACGCGCGGCTGCGTGACCTCGAAGAGCGCGTCACCGATGCGAAAGCGATCGCCGATGCACACTTCTTGGTCCGACATGCCCTCGACGGTGAAGTTCTCTCCGAACTGACCGTACGAGAGCCCGCTTCGACGAAGCTCCTTCTCCCAGTGCCGGTACGAGTCGATCTGGTAGACGAAGACCGCGCGGTGCTCACCTCCGTGGCCGAGCAGATCCCCCTGGCCGTCGCCGTCGACGTTCAGCCGGCGCACCATCCGCCGCCCCACAACCGGCTCCTTCCATATCCCCGTGTGCACCACCTTGCCGTGCCAGTCGATGTCGCGCGGGAGCCCGACGTTGACGGAGACGAGCCGGGCTACGGGCTCGACCCCAGTGACGGCTACGCCAGGTGCCATTCGCGTACCTCCGGCATGTCCAGAGCCCAGGGATCGAGCACTCGACGTGCCAGGGGCCGCGTGCGGCAGAGCGCGTGATCAGTGCACGAGGAACCACCGCACGTTGGCGGCGACCTCGAGGTGCAGGTGGTTGCGGTGCGGCCAGTTGTAGTCGGGCGTCAGCTCGACGTTGAAGAGGTGCTGATCGGCGGCGTCGCAGACGATGTCCCGGAGCTCGAGCGCGGCCGGGGTCGCGGGGCTCGGGCCGGTGTTGGGGCCGCAGGTCGTGCTCCCGATGTGGCCGTGGAAGTCCTTCTCGATGTCGAGGACGGTGCCGTCCCTCTTCACGAACTGGCCGGCGTCGATGGCGAGCGCGCCGTCGTGCCGCGTCCCGATCTTGCCCGAAGGCCAGCGGTGCGGCGGAGGCCGGTACATCGACATGTGGACCACCTCCACGATGTCGTGCGAGGCGAGCAGGGTCGCGAAGTCGTCCAGGGCGAGGACGAGGCGGCAATCGACGATCTCGTACGGCGACGTCGCGCGCTGCAGGGCGGGAAGCCCCGAGTGGAAGGTCACCCCGTGAAGAGGGCCGGCGAGGCGCAGCGGGGCGAGGACGCCGCGCGCCTCGTCCACGTGCCGGAACGCGATCGACCTGCGCGTGAGCTCGGCTTCGCACGAAGCGCGGCTCTGGTTCGCGTAGCGGAAGGCGGGCGTCACGGTCGGGTCCGCTGCCGCGGAGACGGGGGCGTTGAAAGCGAAGGTCTGGCGCGCGTGGCTGCAGCCGCTGCCAGCGCCCAGCGCGGCCACGGCCACGCTCACGACCGCGGCGCGCGCAAAGGAGGCGGAGCCCGACATCGTCGCCATCGAGAACAGCGTATCTCGGTAGCCGAGACTCAGCCAAGAACGCGGCCGAGCTGCATCATCTCCTCGAAACCGCTAGACTCTCTCTGAACATGGCCGAGCTCAGCCAGCGCGCGCGCCAGATCCTTTATGCGGCGGTAACGGAGTTCGTCGCGACGGGCGAGCCCGTCGGGTCCCGCACGCTCTCCAAGAAGGCAGGCCTCGAGCTGTCGCCCGCGAGCATCCGCAACGTGCTGAGCGATCTCGAGGAGGCGGGCTACCTCATGCAGCCCCACACGAGCGCCGGGCGCATCCCCACGGACAAGGCGTTCCGGCTCTTCATCGATGCGCTGATGGAGCGGCGCGAGCTGTCGCCCGACGAGCACGCGCGCATCATCCGCCGGTTTCACGAGATGTCGCCCGGCGAAGACGTGATGCGCGAGACCGGCAAGCTGCTCTCCGATCTCACGGGGACCGCGGCGGTGGTCGTTTCGCCCCGCGCGGAGACGCTCACGCTGAAGCACCTGCGCTTCATCCGCATCGGGGGGGACGAGCTGTTGGCGGTCCTCGTCATGTCCAACGGCGCGGTGCAGAACCGATTTCTCAAGGCGAGCGCCAGCGAGGCCGAGCTCACGCGGATCCACAACCTCCTCGACGACGTCATCGAGGGCCGATCGCTCGGCGAGCTCCACGCGCTCTTCGACCGGCGGCTGGCGACCGAGCGGGTGCAGAACGACGACCTTCGCCGCCGCGCCTTCGAGCTCGGGGGAGCCGTGGTGACCGAGGCGGCGGCGCAGACCGCGGACGTCGTGATCGAGGGGCAATCGAAGCTGCTCGAGCGCCCCGAGTTCGCCGACGCCAACGGCATGAAGCAGGTCGTATCGGCGCTGGACGAGCGCGAACGCCTTGTCACGCTGCTGAACGCGACGATGGAGGCCAAGGGTACGATGGTCGTCGTGGGAAGCGAGGCCGGCGCCCTTGGCGGAGGCCAGCTCTCCATCGTCGGCGCCTCGTACAGCGATCACGGGCGCACCGCGGGAACGATCGGCGTCATCGGGCCGACCCGCATGGACTACCCGAAGGTCGTGCCGCTCGTGACCGCGACGGCCCGCGCGATGAGCGCCTTCATGGACCGGCAAGGCGAGCGCGTCGTCGGCGACGACGACGACGAGGAGTGACCCCATGCGCGCGAGGCATCCAGTGACGAAGCTAGCCCGCGCGGCGCTGGTCTGCCTGGCGAGCGCGTGCGCCGCGGCCTGCGCAGCCACGCCCCCAGCGCAAGCGGTGGCCGCGCCCGCGCCCGCGCTCGGCCCTGGCCAGGCGCGTGAAGCAGCGCTGCGCTTCGACGATCACCTGGGCTTCGGTCTCCGCCTCGAGTCGCTCTCCGTGCGCGTCGACGGCCGCCCGATCTACCGCAACGCGGATCCGCTCCACGCGCCCATCCCTCGCGAGCTCGGAGCCGTACCGCTCTTGCCCGGCGTCCACTCCGTGTCGGTCCTGGCTCGGGTCAGCCTGGCATGCGGCTTCCTTGCCGAGCCGCGGACACGGGTGACCGTGCGGGCGTCGAGCAACTTCAAGACCACGGGCGGCCCCGCGTCCGTCGGCATCGACCTGTTTGCCCGTGCGCCGATCGCCCGGCCCACCGAGCAACCCGTCGTCGCATTTCGAGGCAAGGGGGTCACGCTCGGCGTGCGCGAGGGACGCGACGCGTCCGACGTGGTTCACGCCACGTGCGCCGGCCTCGAGCCCGTCGCGGAGGCGACGTGCGACGTGGAGGCCTTCGTGGCGGACGCGCGCACGGCGAAGGACGCCACGGCGGTCGCTTGCTACGGCGAGCGGCTCGAGGAGATGCACCGGATGAGGGACGTCCTCGACGACGCCACTCTCCAGACCGGCTCCGACGAGGCCACCAACGAGGTGGCCATGCACGCCCAGCTGCGCGCGCTCTACGCCAACGCCCGGATTCGCGAGCTCGCCGGACAGGCGCGGCAGTGCGGGAACGAGGACGCGTTTGCTCCACTGGAAGCCTCCTGCCCGACCGAGCTGTGGGCTGCGGGCGCCACGGACGAGCGCGCGTCGCGCGAATCGAACCGCGAGTGACGAGGCCTCCAGGCGGGCTCCCGGGCACACCCCGAGCCCGGGAGGCCCAACTTGGGGTATCCTCGCGCTCCGATGCGCGCGTCCCCTCCGGACCTTCCGGGCAGCTCGACCCACGATTCACCGATCGATCGTGCGCTCACGCTGCTCCTCGCCGACGAGCGCGAGGCTGCGCTGCGGTGGGCGGCGGCCGTCGTCGAACAGGACGCCTCGGTCTCGAGTGCCCTCATCCTCACGTGCCGTCTGCTCGCTGAAGCGGGGCGGACCGAGGCCGCCACGGAGGGCTTCCGGCTCAGCATCAAGCGCGCCGTGGACGCCGGCAACCTGCCTCTCGCCGTGGCGGGCGTCGGAGACCTGCGCGCCCTCGGGGTCGACGTGAGCGACCACCTCGACGCCATCGCCGAGGCGTTCTGCATGGGCTCCCAGCGGCTCGCGGACACGCAGAGCCTCCCCCCGCCGCCGCTTCCCCAGGAGGAGAGCTTCCAGCCTTTGAGCTCGTTCCTCGCCGGGCCCGCGCTCCTGTCGAAGGCGACCGAGATCATCCACGAGGCCCGCCAGCAGTACGAGTCGCTCGAGCAGTCGGCCCCCCCGCTCATCTCCGCCGTACCGCTCTTCAGCCAGCTCGAGAAGGGCGGCCTCCGGGCCCTCATCGGCGCCTTCGAGATGATCACGGTGCCTGCCGGCAAGGCCGTCATCGAGGAGGGGCAGGAGGGGGCCGAGGCCTTCATCGTCGCCCGGGGCGAGCTCGAGGTCCGTCGTCAGGGGAGCGAGGACGGGTCGTCTCCCGCGTCGTCCGAGCGGCTCCTTGGCGCAGCCAGGAACCGCACGCCGGTCACGCTCGCGCGCCTCGCGAACGGCGCGCTCTTCGGCGAGATGGCGCTCCTCTCGCGCGCCCCCCGGGCGGCGAGCGTCGTCGCGTGCCGGCCCTCGATCCTTCTCATGGCGCGGCGCGACGCGCTCGAGGCGGTCGCGGCGGAGCGACCCGACGTGGGGATCGAGCTCGCCGCCCACTGCCGTCGCCGGATGGTGGCAAACCTGGTTCGCACCTCGCGGGTCCTCATCAACGTCGACCCTCAGGAGCGCCCCGCGCTCGTCGAGCGGTTCGAGACCCGGGTGTTCGAGAAGGGCGAGAAGCTCATCGCCGTCGGCCAGGATCCTTCTGGGCTCCACCTCATCGCGTCCGGAGAGGTCGCGGTCGTCGGCGAGGACGGCGGGGAGTCCTTCGTCATCTCCACCTTGGGCGTGGGCGAGGTCGTCGGCGAGGTCGCGCTCGTCCTCCGCCGCAAGGCGAACGCCGACGTCGTCGCCGTCCACCCGACGGTGACGCTCCACCTGCCGCGGGAGGACTTTCTCGCCCTCATCGCGGATCACCCGGCGATCCTGCTCAGCCTCTACACGCTCGCCCTCCAGCGGGACGACGAGACCGCGAGCGTGCTAGCCACGTCGACCACGAACCTCTCCGACGATTACGTCCTTGTCTAAATGAGCGCCGCGCAGATCAGCTCGCCTCACGGTGGAACGTCTTCGCAGCCGGAAGGGGTCTTCACGCCCAACGAGGCGAAGCAGGCGCGGCGGCTCACGCTGGTGCTCTTCCTCATCGCCTCGTTCTTCGTGGTGGAGCTCGCGGGGGCGATCGCTGCCCGGAGCGTCGTCCTCCAGGCGGACGCCGTCCACCTGCTCATGGACGTCTTCGCCCTGGCGATGAGCGTGCTCGCGATGCGCCTCGCGGTCCGCAAGCCGTCGGACCGCTTCACCTTCGGCTTTCGTCGGGCGGAGCCCGTCGCGGCGATCTTCAACGCCGTGCTCGTCCTGGGAGCGACCGCGGAGATCATCCACGAGGGCATCCAGGAGCTGGCGGGCAACGGCTCCCCGCGCGCAGACCTGATGATGATCGTGGCGTCCGCCGCGCTCGTCGTGAACGGGGTCAGCGCCTGGCTGCTCCACGACGCGCTGAAGCATGGCCACGGCCACGGCGGGCACGATCACGGCGGGCACGACGAGAAGGCGCATGCGCACGACGATCACGACCATGCCGCGCACGACGATCACGACCATGCCGCCCACGAGCACGCGCACGACGACCACGGCCATGACGCGCACGGGCACGCGCACGCCAAGGACGCCCCGAAGGCGAAGAAGGCGCGGCCGAAGCACGCCGGCCACTCGCTCAACCTGCGGGGCGCGTGGCTCCACCTCGCCGGCGACACGATGGGATCGCTCGCGGCGCTCATCGCGGCCATCATCATTCGCTTCGGGGGGCCCCGTTCGGTCGATCCGCTGGCAAGCTTCCTCGTCGCCACGATCCTCGTGCTCGGGGCCGTGAAGCTCGTCCGTGACGCCACCATGGTCCTGCTCGAGGCCGCGCCCGTCCACGTCCCCGTGCCCGCGGTCCGCGAGGTCATCCTGGCGGTGCCCGGGGTCCGGGGCGTCAGCAAGCTCCACGTGTGGACGCTGGGCGCGGGGCACGACGCCATCACCGCCCACGTCCACGGCGACCCGAGCGACGCCGCCCTGGCGGCCAGGGTGTCGGACCGCCTACGCGACGACTTCCACGTGGAGTACGTGACGGTCCAGGTCGAAGCTCCCCCCGCCTGAGGGACGCTGTCATCCTGAGCGAAGCGAAGGATCCTCACGGTGCCCCGGGGGATCCTTCACTGCGTTCAGGATGACAATCGCGCGGTGCCCCGGGGGATCCTTCACTGCGACCGTTTCGGGGCGGCGACCTACTGGCAGGTGTTGCTCACGCAGCTCTGCCCGCTCGCGCAGTCCGACTGCTGCGTGCACATCGGGTTCGCCTCCGTAGAGTCGCGGCAGACGCCGTCCTGCCCGCAGTACGCGATGCGCGCGTCGATGAGCGCGCACTGCATGCTCGTCGTGCAGGTGTACTCGCAGAAGCCGTTGACGCACTCCTGGTTCGAGTCGCACGTGGAGGAGCTCGTGCACTCCGGCTGGGGCCGGGTGTCGGGCACGCACGCGCCCTGGTTGCAGTAGTCGCCCGTAGCGCAGGAGGCGTTCCCCGAGCAGGCGGCCGCGCACGCGCCCTCGACGCAGTAGGGAGCGTTGGAGGTGCAGCTCGCGTTGGACGTGCACGCTGCGGCCGACGGGACGCACGCGCCTCCCGTGCAGGTCGACCCGCCCGCGCAGGGCGCTGCCACGCTGCATCCGGCCACGCACTGGCCGTTGGCGCAGACGCGGTTCGTCCCGCCGCAGTCGCTCGTGTAGACGCACGTGTCGGTCGGCGGGGTGCACTCGCCGCCCGCGCACACGTTGCCGCCCGAGCAGTCGCTCGTGGCCGCGCAGGGGCAGGGGCCGCTCGTGCCGCCGCAGGTGATGCACTGGCTCTGCCAGCACTCCTGCGAGGCGCCGGTGCACTGGCTGGACGACGTGCAGTGGGTGTTCGTGTCCGCCGCGTCGGCCGCGTCCGCGCTCGAGCTGTCGGCTGCGTCCGAGCCGCCGTCAGGGTTCGAGGTCGACCCGGTGTCGGGGGTGGAAACGATGCCGACGTCGGGGCCGCCCGCGCTCGCGTCGGTCTCTACCGGGGTCGGGGTCGGGGCGTTTTGACACCCGTAGCCATCGCACTGGTAGCAGCCGGTCTCGTTGCAGTAGCTGTAGCCGTTGCCGCCTCCACACCCAGCCCAGACCATGGAGCCGACGCCCATGACCACCGTGACGAGGGCCGCGACGCGGCTGGTGGTTGCGACCGAGAGTGTGGAAAGGCCTGAGAGTTTCATACGTCCTCCGAGAGAGTGCCGGCGTCCTGGGAGTTCCCCGACCGATCGCGGTTCCATCCCAGTATCCACGCGCCGTGCCATCTCGACAACGTGCCCCTGCCCCTTCAAATACCGCGGTACCGGGGAAGCCCGTGTACCAACCGTACGACCCCATTGCCGGTGAGGGTGTAAACCGGCGTTGATAGTGCGCCAGCACAAGGGGTTCGGCCAGGGGGGCCGGGGTAGGTGCCCAGGAGGGGGGCAGGTGGGCGCATGGCGGCCGAAAGCGTTGCGTTTCTCCTGGCAAGGCGCTACCCCCACGGCCCATGAAACACGCCCACCGCGTAGCCCTGCCCCTGTTCGCCGCGCTTGCCTTCTTCCTCTTTGGCGCGGGCGCACGCGCCGATCAGCGCGTCGCCGTGGTGGACGTGCAGCGCGCCGTCATGCAGACGGAAGACGGTCTGCGCGCCCAGGCGACGCTGAAGAAGGTCTTCGACAACCGGCAGCAGGAGCTCAATCGCAAGCAGCAGGAGCTTGGCCGGCAGAAGGACGACATCGAGAAGCAGTCGAAGGTCCTCTCGAAGGAGGCCCTCCAGAAGCGCGTGGACGAGTGGCAGAAGCAGATGATGGAGCTTCAGACGACGTTCCAGGAGTACAGCAAGGACCTCGAGAAGCGTCAGAAGGAGATGACCGACCCGATCTTCGAGAAGATCATGGGCATCGTCCGTCGCCTCGCGACCACCGAGAACTACGACGTCGTGATCGACAAGGCGACGGTTGCCTACGTGCGGACCGACCTCGACCTGACCGACAAGTGCATCCAGCTCTACAACAGCGGCGGCGCGACCGCCGCGCCGGCGCCCGCGCCTGCCCCGGCCCCCAAGCCGTAAGGCTCGACGAACGAGAAATCGCGTGGGCTCCGCCTGGGATGGGGTCGTGCGCCTCGGCCCGACGACCCTCCGCGACCTGGCGAGGGCGTACGGCGGCGCGATCGAGGGCGAGGAGGCTTCTGGGACGACGGCGCTCGGGCGCTTCGTCCCGGTCGAGAGGGCGGGAGCGGGTGACCTTGCCCCGGTGCTGACGCGGCGCTTCGCCGGCGCGGCCGTCCGGGCCGCGGAGCGTGGAGCGGGGCTGCTCATCGCGGCAGAGCTCGCCGGACACCCGGACGTCGCAAGGCTCCCAGGGTGGCGCCACCCGTACGCCCCCTGGGCGATGGCCTGCGTCCTGCGGGACCGGACGGACGTTCCGGAGCTCGAGCCGACGTTCGCGTCTCCCCGCGTGCCGCTCGGGAGCCACGTCGTCTGCGCCCCGCGCGTCGTCCTCGGGGCGCGCGTGCACATCGGGCACTCGTCGGTCATCGGCGGGCCTGGCTTCGGCTGGGTGAAGGGCCCGAACGGCGAGGTGATGCAGACCCCGCACAAGGGCGGCGTCATCGTCGAGGACGACGTGTACATCGGCCCGCTCTGCACCATCGACGCAGGGGTCCTCGGGCCCACCATCGTGCGCCGCGGCGCGAAGATCGACGCGCAGGTCCACGTCGGCCACAACTGCGACATCGGGGAGGGGACGATGATCGCCGCGCAGTGCGGGTTCGCGGGCTCGGTGACGATCGGGCGCGGCGTGCTCGTGGGCGGCCAGGCGGGGATCGCCGATCACGTGACCGTGGGGGACGGCGCGCGCATCGCGGCCAAGAGCGGGGTCATCGGCGACGTCCCCGCGGGGGCGGTCTTCGCCGGGTACCCGGCGGTGGCGCGCGCCTCGTGGCTCCGCGCCCTCGCGCGCACCTACCGTGACGCCCGGAGGCGCTAGCGATGTACCCGCCAGGGCGCCCATGGCAGGATACTCAGCCCTGGACGGCCACCGCGGAAAGCCCTCGTGAAGAACCCCACGACGACGACGACCATCGACATCGAGCGCATCCTCACGATCCTGCCCCACCGCTGGCCGTTCGTGATGATCGACCGCGTGACCGAGGTGACGGCGTTCGAGCGGATCGTCGGGCACAAGTGCATCAGCTTCAACGAGCCGTGGTTCCAGGGTCACTTCCCGGCGCGGCCCATCATGCCGGGCGTCCTCATCCTCGAGGCCCTCGCGCAGCTCGGCGGCATCCTCGCCTACGCGAGCGAGCCCTTCGACGCCGCGAGCTCGCTCATGTACTTCCTCGGCATCGACAAGGCGAAGTTCCGCCGCCCGGTCACCCCCGGTGACCGGCTCGACCTCGAGGTCTCCGTCATCCACCACCGCACCAACATCTGGAAGCTGAAGGGCGAGGCGAAGGTGGACGGGACGCTCTGCGCGCAGGGGGAGCTGCTCGCCAGCGTGGTCGACCGGAACGGCTGAAGGGAGCCGCGCGTTCGATGAGCACGAGGAAGATTCACCCCACGGCCGTCGTGGACCCCCGCGCCGAGCTGGGCGAAGGCGTGGAGGTGGGGCCGTACGCGGTCGTGGGCGCCGGCGTGCAGCTCGGGCGCGGCACGCGGCTCTTGTCGCACGCCGTCGTCGAGGGGCCCGCGCAGCTCGGCGAAGAGAACGTGGTGCACCCGTTCGCGGTCATCGGCGGCGCGCCGCAGCACAAGAGGCAGCCGGCGGGGGCCTCGTCGCGCCTCGTCGTGGGAGACCGCAACGTCTTCCGCGAGCACGTGACCGTCCACCGCGGCACCGACGGCCGGGCGACCACGCTCGGCAGCCACAACCTGCTCATGGTCGGCGTCCACGTGGCCCACGACGTCAGCGTCGGGTCTTCCGTCACGATCGCCAACGGCGTCCAGCTCGCGGGCCACACCGTCATCGCGGATCACGCGACGTTCGGCGGCCTCGCGGGGCTCGCGCAGTTCGTCCGGGTGGGGGAGAGCGCGTTCGTCGCGGCGGGCGCCATGTGCGAGAAGGACGTGCCCCCCTTCGTCATCGTGCAGGGCGATCGCGCGCGGGTGCGGGCGCTCAACGTCGTCGGCCTCCGGCGGCGGGGCGTGCCGGAGGAGTCCATCGCGGCGCTCCGCCTCGCGTTCCGGGCGGTGTTCGGGGGCGAGGGGCCACGGGCCCGGGCGCTCGCCGGGATCGCGCGCGGGGACAGGTTCGTCGAGGCGTTCGTCGCGGCGCTCGAGCGGGCGCCGAAGGGGCAAGCGTCGCCGTAGCAGCAGGTGCCAGGACGACCGGACAGGGGGCCGCGCTGCCTGTTGGTCTTCACGAACGTGTCGTCGGTCTTCACGAAAGGGCCTTCAACTTCAACCAAAGGGCCTTTCGAAAACCTAACGCTGGCCCAACCGATCGGTCCTCGACCCCACAGAGAGGGTGCTTTCATGACGACGAGCAAGACCAATCATCGCTCGCTCGTCGCGCTCAAGCTCCCGGGGATTCCGTAGCGGACAGTTGCCTCGGACGGTCGGGCTGCTACCGTCCAACCTTCCCTGGAGAGGAGGTGTGTCATGTCTCCGAACAAGCACGCTGAGAACCACCCGTCCTTTCGAGCGCACTAGCAAGCGCAGGAAGGGCTTCCCGTCCGAAGCCAACGTGAAGAGAGGCGAACGCTTCATCCACGGCGGCGACAAGGAGCTCCTCGAGAAGCTGGGCCGCAAGGACCTCTGTCCCTGCGGATCGGGCCGCAGATTTCAAGCGATGTTGCTTGGAGAGCGGCGCGTATGACGGCTCGCCGAGAAGCGATTACTTTCAGGAAGTAGCCATCCCGTAGGTAGCTGGTGTCCCTGCCGCGTCGCGCGAGCGAAGCGCCGCGGGGGCTCCAGCGGCCTCGCGGTTTGCCGCGTCCGCGCCTCCACGCACGGCGCGGCAGACCGTGATTTACCCACGTCAGCGACCGGTGACACGGCGTCGCAGGTTCAGGCGGGGTGCCTCGTCACCGCTCGCTAACGCTCGCGGTACTGACCCCCGTGACCAACGCCCAGGCGATCGATGACCTCAAGGCAGCTTCCCGTCGCCGATGATCTCGTCGAACGCGCGCTCGAACTCGTCGTCCGCGCCGACCGCGGCGGCGCGCGGGGCGACCTTGGTAGCCGGGGCGGTGAGCTTGCGGACGCGGTCCTGCACGTCCCTGTAGTGCGGGTCGCGGCGCATGACGCGCTGGAAGTAGGTGAGCGCGTCCTTCGGCCTCTTCGTCGCCTCGTACACGGTGGCGACCTCGTAGCAGAGCACCGTCTCCTGGTCCGCCGTGCGCTCCTTCACGTGGAGCCCCTGGAGGTAGGCCTCGATCGCCTCGTTCATCCGCCCGCGCTCGACCTGGATGTTGCCGATCATCGAGCGGCAGATGACCTCGCGCTTCACGTCCCGCGCCGCCACCTCGAACTCGCGGATCGCGTCGTCGATGAGCCCCATCTCCTTGTACGCGACGCCGAGATCGTAGTGCGACTGCGCGTCGTCGACCGAGACCTGCTTGGCGACGCCCTCCTTGAACTTCGCGAACACCTCCTCGACGTCGATCTGCTTGCCGGCGTCCGCGAAGCCGGCGGGCAGCTCGCTCGCGGTGTCGAGGTTCTCGATGGCGTCGAGCGACGCGGCGATGTCGAAGCTGCGATCCTCGCCGCCACGCGGCACCTCCCGCGTCCCCGAGCCTCCGCGGGCTCCCTGCTCCTGCGTCTCGAGCTCGCCGAGCCGCTCCGTGAGAAGGATGTGGTTCGGGTGCAGCTGGAGCTGCTCTTCCAGGATCGCGCGCGCGTCCTCGAAGAGGCCTCGCGAGGCGTAGAAGTCCACCTCTTCGAGGGCGTCCTCGAGCTCGGTGTGGGTCGGCGGCGGCCCGGCCTTGGCGACCGAGGGCTGCTGCGCCGCGAAGCCGCCCGAGTCCTCCGCGGACGACGGCGGACGGCCCTGGACGAGATCGAACTGCGCCTCGCTCTCGGGCGCCTCGAGCGGGAAGCTCGGGAGCGGCGCGTCTTGCGTCGAGAGAGCGTCCTCCTCCTCGGCCGTGGCCGCCGGCTGCACGGACGGGCGCCCGCCCGTATCGTCCAGATCGTAGGCGGCGAGCGGGGCGTCGTTCTGCGCGTAGCCAGCCTGGTAGGCGGCGGCCTCCTCTCCGTGCACCCGGTCAGTCAGACGGGCGGCGGAGGGAGCGGAGACCGCGGGGGCCTCCACGTCGGTCGCGGACGCGACGTCGTAGCCGAGCCCGCGCAGCATGTCCTCGGCGCGGTGGTTCTGCGGCTCGATGCTGAGGACGTCGTAGAGCGCGCGGGCGGCCTCCTCCACGTCGCCCACGTCGATGTGGAGCGAGGCGAGGGCGAGCATCTGCCTCGCGGCCTGCTCGTACTGCCGCGTCTCGAGCAGCACGTCCCGCAGGACCTGCCGCAGCTCGATCGACGTGGGCGCCATCTCCAGGACTTCGCGGATGGTGTCGACGGCCTTGTCGTAGAGGCGCACCCGGCGGAACGTCGCGGCGTCGATCAGGGCCTGCTTGATGGCCTCGGCGATCGTCGCGTCGTCGGGGGCCTCGTCGAGGAGCTCGACGCCGTCCTCGCTGCCCTCGACCATGAGGTCGGGGGCGGCGTCGGCCGTGTCGTAGGCCTGCTCCTCGGCCTCGGGCTCGGGCTCGGCGTACGCGGGCGGAGGTACGGGCTGCCGCTCGTAGCGGGGCGCCGAGGGAGGCGCGGCCTCCTCCTGCGGGGCGTCCTCTTCGGGCGCCTCGGCCTCGGCGTACGAGAGCTCCTCCACCGGAGCCTCGGCCTCGGCGTACGCGTCCTGCGCCGGCTCCTCGGTGCTGGCGGGCGGCGGCGGCGTCGGCGCGACCTGCCCCATCGCCGCGATCGCGCGCACGCCCTCGTCGTTCGGCGCGATGCGGAGGAGCCGCTCCACCGTCTGCTGGTAAAGCTCGATCTTGCCCTGCTCCCGGGCGAGGCGGGCCATCTCCTTCTGGACCTCGATACCCTTGCCCGCCTGGCCGATGGCGCCGAACGCGCGCGCCAGCAGGGCGAGGGTGTCGAGGTCCTTCGGGTTCGCCTGGAAGCACATCTGCAGCTTCGCGAGGGCCTGCATGCCGTCCTGCGGCTGCGCCCGCTCGAGGTAAAGCTCGGCAACGATGCGGGCGTTTCCGGGGTCGGGCTTGTGGTGCAGGAGGCGCTCGTACACCTTGATGGCGTCGTCGCGCCTTCCGAGCTTCACGAGCAGCGACGCGGCCACCCCGAACTCGGTCACCGCGGCCTCCGCGTCCTTCACGCGCGAGAGGGCCTCGGCGAGCCGCAGGTGGGGCAGGGGATTGGTGGGATCGAGCTCGACGATCTTGCGGAAGACCTCGATCGCCTCCTGGTCGCGCTGCTGGCGCTGGAACTTGGTCGCCACCTCGTCGAGGGCGGCGAGGGCGTCGCTCGTCAGCCCGAGCTGCTGGTAGAGCTCGGCGAGCTTCGGCGTGATGTGGCCGAAGCGCTCCTCCAGGTTGGGGACGTGCTTGGCGATGATCTCCTTGATCTGCTTGAAGACCGCGATGGCCTTGAGCGCGAAGCCCTGCTGCGCGTAGAAGCGCCCGACCTTCTCGTAGGTCTCGATCGCGTCCGCGTACTGCGCCGCCTTCGACTGCAAATCGCCGACCTTCAGGAGAATCCGAGCGTCGTTCGGATCCTCCTGAATGACCTTCTGGTACTCGATGATCGCCTTGTCGTACTTCTTCTTCTCGACGTACTTCTGGGCGGCTTCGAGCACCTTTTCGCGATTAATTGCCACGGACTTCGAAACTCCTAATCGACGCAGGCGCGCCCCACGAGACGATCATACGACCGTTCGTGAGTAGAGCTGCGTTCTGGCGACGAGGCAGTGCGCGCAAATGCGGAGGGGCCCTGGGGGAGGCAACAACAAGAATAGCGCTCCTCCCGGCAGCTTGCATACTTCCGCTCGCTCGTTTTCTCCGGCCGCCCGCCGCTTGACCCTGTCTCTTCTGCGACACCCCCGGATCGGGGCCATGCTCCGGGGGTGATGTAGGCAGGGCCGCCGTTCGCCCGATGTAGGAGCCGGACCGCAACGGGCGGCTCGACGTCTGTACCTTTGCTGCGTACGTTCTTGTCGCCCATGGCTACCCAGTCTGCCCTCTACAAGGCCCCCTTCCTCCCCGGTGGAGTGAGCGAGATTGACGCTCAGCTCGCCCAGAAGCTCCTCGTCGTCGCCCTGTCCAACGGCGGGGACTACGCGGACCTGTTCTTCGAGTACCGCGCCGCGGGCGGGTTCGTCTTCGATGAGGGCATATTGAAGAGCGCCTCCCGAGGGGTCTCGATGGGGCTCGGCGTCCGCGTCCTCAAGGGCGACGCGACCGGGTACGCCTACGTCGAGGAGCTCGACTGGGACGCCATGAAGCGCGCGGCCGAGACCGCGGCCCAGATCGCGACCGGGGGAGGCAGCAAGGCGCCGGTGGCGCTGCGCACCCTCACCTTGCCCCATCGCTACGAGCTGAACCAGGTGACGCTCGACGTCCCCGGCGCCGCGAAGCGAGCGCTGCTCGAGCGCGCCGCCGCCGCGGGGCACGCGGCCGACCCGCGCGTCATCAAGGTCGAGACGAGCCTGGCCGAGGAGATCCGCGAGATCCTCATCGTCACGAGCGACGGGAAGATGGCGCGGGACGTCCAGCCGCTCATGCGCTTCGGCATCCGCGTCATCGCCGAGGAGAACGGCAAGCGCCAGGAGGGCTCGTCGGGCGGCGGCGGTCGCACCACCCTCGGCTACTTCGAGCAAAAGAGCCCGGAGTGGCACGCGAAGGAGGCCGTCCAGCAGGCGCTCACGATGCTCCGCGCGGAGGAGGCACCCGCCGGGACGATGGAGGTCGTGCTGGCGCCGGGCGACAGCGGCATCCTCCTGCACGAGGCGGTCGGCCACGGCCTCGAGGCCGACTTCAACCGCAAGGGCACGAGCAACTACGCGGGCCAGATCGGCAAGCCCGTCGCCAGCGAGCTCTGCACGGTCGTGGACGACGCGACGCTCCTCCAGTCCCGCGGCTCGATCAACGTCGACGACGAGGGGAACGAGCCCCGGTCCAGCGTCCTCATCGAGAACGGAAAGCTCTCCGACTACATGCACGACCACCTGAGCGCGGAGCACTACAAGCGCGCGCCGTCGGGCAACGGCCGCCGGGAGAGCTTCGCGTCCGCGCCGATGCCGCGGATGACCAACACGATCCTGATGGCCGGCCCGCACTCGCCGGAGGAGATCGTGCGGAGCGTGAAGAAGGGTATCTACGCCAAGAAGTTCGGCGGAGGCCAGGTCGACATCTCGAACGGCGACTTCGTCTTCTCGCTCACGGAGAGCTACCTGGTCGAGGACGGCAAGATCACGGCGCCCCTCAAGGGCGTGAACCTCATCGGCAACGGTCCGGACGTCCTGCGCAAGGTCGTCATGCTGGGCAACGACGTCGCGATCTCGGACGGCATCTGGACCTGCGGCAAGGACGGCCAGAGCGTCCCCGTCGGCGTCGGCTGCCCGACCATCAAGATCTCGGCCATCACGGTCGGCGGGACGAAAATCGGGTAGTCCCGAAGCCCCGGAAGGCGTCGGGCCGGATCCGGAGGAAGAAATCGTACGGGTCCCGCGTCACACCCGGGCAAGCTGGCGCGTTTGTCCTTCCGACGATGCAGAAACCCCTCGCCCGCTCCCCCCTCGACCATGCTCTCGCGGACGGGGGCGTGCGTCGGCTCGTCTCTGGCGCGGTGCGTCGGGGAGTGCCCACCGGGGACGCGGAGGACGTCGTGCAGGCCGTGTTCTGCGACGCCCTCGACGCCCGGACCGTCCCCGCGAACCCGGGCGAGATTCCGTTCTGGCTGGTCGGGATCGCGAGGAATCGCGTGGTCGACTTCTTCCGCCGAGGGCCGCGCGAGATCGCGAGCGAGGAGGCGTGCATGGCCGCGTCCGCCGAGCCGTTCCCGTTCGAGCTCCGCGACGTGGTGGACCGGATGGCGTCCCGCTGCGACGCCGAGCAGCGGCGAACGCTCTCGTGGATGATGCTCGAAGGGGAGGGGGTCCCCTTCCAGAGCATCGCCGAGGAAGAGGGGCTGTCTCCCACGGCCGTGCGAGCTCGGGTCTACCGCCTGCGGCGGCTGCTCCGCCGCGAGTTTGCCGGGATGTTGACCGTGCTCCTCATCGCGGGGGGCGCAGGCGCGATCGCGCACGAGCTGCGCTCCCGGAGCGAGGCCCCCGTTGCGGAGGCTGCATGGGGGGTGACGCCGCTGCCGGCGTGGGCCGTGGGGGACTTCGAGGTCGCCGAGCTCACGCCGGACCGGAGCCTCGACGCGACGACGCGCGCGCTGGCGCTGGGAGCCGCGCAGGCAGCGCGCGTGTCGATTCACGCCGGGCGGGTCGACGTCCGCACGCCCACGACGACCGTGACGCGGCGACTGGTGGCCGAGCCCGACGGTGAGTCGGCTCTGAACCTCACGCTGGAGGACGGTTCGGGCGGCTCGCAGGCCCTCCGGGTCACGCGGGCCCCCGGCGGCGTCGTCGTCGTCGAATCCGTCGCCAGTCGATGGCGAGGAACCGTCGTCCTACGCCCGATCGACGCGCGGCCTCGCTGAGGCCTCCTCACGGGCACTCGTTGTCATGATACGGGAACGCGGCGGGGCCGCGTCGGAAGCTTCACCAGTGGCGGTGGTGGACGCGACCAACGTAACCAGGCCGTGCGTAGACCATGCAGCCGGTCAAGGTGGGGGCAACCGCGACGAGGCCGACGATGAAGAGCAGGTGACGAAGGCGAAGCATGGTGGGTCTCCTGTTGTGGAAGGGGCCGCCCGAGGCGGTATGCCTGGGATTTAGCAAGGGGCGGGCCGATAGGTCCCGGGGAGACCGCGGGACCTAGATCCGCGAAATCGCAGCGCTTGGCCAAACGGGTGACGGGCGCGGTCGCCGCGGGCCGCGGGACGCGCGGTCGCGGTGCTCCTTGCGTCGGCTTCTCCCGCACACGCGCGGCCTCCCGCGGCCCTGGCGCGCCGCACCGCGTCGAGGTATTCCCGCGCCATGCCGTTCGTGCTGGTCGTCGGTCACGAGCCCGAGCTCGAAAACGAGGAAGGGGCCGCCGTGCAGCTGCGCCAGCTCGGCGCCGAGGTACGCACGCTCGACCTCTGGGAGGACTTCGCCACCGTCTCGGGTGACGCGCTGTCGGTGCGGGCCATCGTCGTCGAGGCCGGCGACCGACCTGACCTGGCGATGGCTGCCCTGCGAAGCGCCCGTCGCGAGCCCGGGCTCGAGACCACTCCCGCCATCGTCGCCTTGCCGGCCCGGCAGGTGGCCCGCGTCGAGCCGTCGAACGGCTTCGACGACTTCATCGTCATCCCGTACGTCCCGGCCGAGCTCTACGCGCGCATCCGCCGCCTCGAGTGGAACAAGAGCGAATTTCTGACCGAGGAGCGGCTCAAGATGGGCAGCATGGTCATCGACCGCGCGGCGCACGACGTGACGCTCCACGGCCGCCGCATCGTCCTCACCGCGAAGGAGTTCGCGCTCCTTGCCTTCCTCGCGACGAACCGAGGGCGCGTGTTCTCGCGGGAGGCGCTGCTCGCGCGCGTATGGGGCGCCCGGTACGAAGGCGGCGCGCGGACGGTCGACATCCACGTGCGACGGCTCCGCGCCAAGCTCGGTGACGCGCTGCCCCTCGAGACGCTGCGCGGGGCCGGCTACAAGCTTCGGGCGCCGCAGGACACGGGCGGCGAGCCCGAGCCCGTCATCCGTCCCGTCACCAAGATCGGGGACCGCGCCGCCGGTCTGCGCGCCCGCCCGCGGGCGCGCTCGCTTTGATCCTCGCGGTCAGCATCGGGTGCCCCTGCGGGGTAGGCCCGGAGGTCGCCGTCCTCTCGGCCGCCGGACAGACGCGCGCGCGCGTCGTTCTCGTGGGTGATCTTCGGGTCGTCCAGCGCGCTGCCGAGACGCGAGGCGTCGACGCGTCCCGCCTGGTGACGGTGGCGGACGCCGTCGAGGCGACGCGGCTCCCGAGGACCGCGATCGCCGTGCTGCAGCCGACGCGCACGCTCTCGGCGAAGGACTCCCGCCCCGGCAAACCGACGGCCGCGGCCGGCGCTGCGCAGCTCGCGTGGATCGACGTGGCGTGCGACCTGGCGCGCTCCGGCGTCGCGGCGGCGATGGTCACGGGGCCGGTCAGCAAGGCCATCATCGTCAGCTCGCGGGCGCCGGGCTCGGCCGGGTTCGCCGGGCATACCGAGCACCTCCAGGCCAGGCTCGGCGCGCGCGAGGTCGTGATGGCCTTCTGGACGCCGGCCTTCACGACGTCCCTGGCAACGACGCATCTGCCGCTCGCCCGCGTGCCTCGCGCGGTGACACGGGGTGCGGTCGCGCGCTCCGCGTACTGGCTGGCGTCGCTCCTCACGCGCCTCGCGCGAGGCGGGAGGGTCCCCAGGCTCGCGGTCGCCGCGCTCAATCCGCACGCGGGGGAGGGGGGGCTCCTCGGTCACGAGGAGGTGCGAACGATCGCGCCGGGCATGGAGCTGGCCCGCGCGCGTCTCGCGCGTGACGGCATCCGGGCAGAGCTCGTGGGGCCGGTCCCGGCGGAGACGGCGTTCCGTCTCGCGTCGTCGGGCAAGTCGGCCCCGTTCGACGGCGTCGTCGCGATGTACCACGACCAGGCGACGATCCCGATGAAGCTCGTCGGCTTCGGCGAATCGGTGAACGTGTCGCTCGGCCTGCCGATCGTACGCACGAGCGTGGACCACGGCACGGGTTACGACATCGCGGGCAAGGGCATCGCCGACCCGCGCGGCATGCGGGAAGCTTTCGCCCTCGCGGTGCGGTTGGGGCGCGGCCGCCGCTGAGGCCAGGGGCCCGCGCCGGTGGCGCTAGTACTAGTGGTGGAAGAGCGCGTACGCGAGCAAGCCGAGCAACGCAGCGCACACCCCGAACGCGCTCAGCGTGATCGACAGGGGCACCTTCGTCCGGGTGGGCGTCTTCATCGACAGCATCATCTGCGTCGCCGACAGGACGATCGCGTCGAGCTGCTTCTGCGCGCGCTTGGCCCTCTCGGGGTCCTCCTTCAGCGCGCGGTAGCGTCCCGCTGCGTCGGGGAGGTGGCCGCCTCGGATCGCGTACTCGAGCAGCGCGCCGTGCGTCTTGTCGTCGTCCCAGGCCTCGAGAACGCGCTTCCAGAGCGTCTCGAAGAGGAGGTCCTGGCCTTCCTCGGGGGTCTCTGCGGGTGCGGATGTCTCGGGCGCCTCGGCAGGCAGGGGCTCCCGGGTTTCTTCGGGATGAGCGGCGTCGTCGGTCACGCCCCCAAGTATCGCCTCATCGCGCACTGTCGATCCAGATGGTGACGGGCCCATCGTTCAGGCTGGAGACCCGCATGTGGGTCCGGAACCGGCCGGTCTCCACCGGGACCTTGGCGCGCGCCTCGCGGACGAACGCGTCACAGACGAGCTCGGCGTCCTCCGCCCGCATCGCGTCGTCGAAGCTCGGCCGAAGCCCGCGCCGGACGTCGCCGTACAGGGTGAACTGGCTCACCAGGAGCAGGGCTCCGGCCACGTCGACCACGCTCCTGTCCATCTTGCCCGCCTCGTTCTCGAACACCCGCAAGCCCACGATCTTGTTCAGCACATAGGCGCGGTCGGCCGCCGTGTCCGACCGCGCGACCCCCAGGTACACGAGAAGACCTTTCTCGATCGCCCCGACGATCTCCCCCAGAACTTCCACCTTCGCCCAGGCGACCCTCTGCACCACCGCGCGCATCGGGCCTTCGTTCGCAGATAATCGCGGAGAGCACAAGGCTCCGTCCGTCCCGGTGCGCGTGCGGTCAGCCTCGGGGAGACGCGTACGACCTTCGCGCGAAGAGCCCCCGCGGATCGTGGACGTGGTCGAGGAAGAGCAGCCCGTTCAGGTGATCAATCTCGTGCTGGAGGCAGCGCGCCTCGATGCCGTCGGCTTCCACCTGGATGATCCGCCCGCTCCCTGGCTCCAGGCCGACGACCAGCACCTCTTCTGGCCTCGCGACGTTGCCCGTCAGGTCGGGGACGCTCATGCATCCTTCACGCATCACGACAGGCTCCGTGCGCGCGACGATGCGCGGATTCACCATCACGACGAGCCCGGCGCACGACCGCGCGCGCGGGTGTCCCGTGACGTCCATGCAGAACATCCGCCGGCCTTCGCCGATCTGCGGCGCGGCCAGGCCAACGCAGGCCGGTGAGGCGCGCATCGTGGTGACGAGCACGCCGGCCAGCGCGACGACCGCAGGATCGGACGGGTCGTCTTCCGCGGTTCGTGCCGCGAGCACCGGCGCAGGATGAGTCAACACGGGTCGAGCCCGGGTGACCAGGTAGGTGCCGCTGGGCGCGGCGACGGGGGCGATCATCGGCTGCGGGACGGCGCGCTCGGCTCGCTTCGGCATTCCTCGCCCTCAGCACGTAGCGGGCCATCGCCGCGCCGCTCGAAATCGCGGGCATCTCGCCCGCCAGAGCCCGCTCTGCTGCCGCAGGGTGCGGCCACCTGTCCTCAAGGTGCTCGCGCGGGGAAGCTATTCTGCGTGCGCCGTCGCGGGCTAGGGGGAGAGCCGGAGCTGCTGGGCGAGCTTGGCGGTGATCGCGAAGTAGTCCTGGCGCGAGTACGGCACGTTGAGGATGTGGAAGTCCTTCCTCGCGAGGCCGACGCACCCGAAGCAGTACGTGCACCCGGTGCACCCCACCGAGCGGACGAGGTACGCGCTCGACACGCATCGCTCGCTCTCGGTGCAATGCGAGCAGGCGAGGCACGCGACGCAGCGCACGCAGTGCGAGCAATCGGTGCAGTCGGTACACGCGGTGCAGTAGTGGCAGCGCGTTACCCCGCGGCACTCGACGCAGAACGTGGAATCCTTGCAGCGCTCGCAGCCCTCGCAGGCCAGGCACCCGACGTTCGCCGTCGATTTCGCGAACGTCGCTACGAGCGTCCTCAGCCCTGCCTCGAACTCCGCCCGGTCCATGGCCCTAGTACCGGCGGACCGCCATCGTCACCCGGCGGCGCAGCGCGGCGGCCAGGTCGCGCGTGGCGCGCTCTTCGGCGTTCTCCTCGAGGCGACGAAGCCGGGCGTCCAGCACGGTCGGGCGCTGCGGCGGCTCCCGCTCGAGCAACGCCATCAGCACGCACAGGGCGTCGCGCACCTGGGCCTCGTCCGAGTGCTCGAGGACCTTGCGCTGGATCTCCTGATCGATGGGCAGGGTGAAGCCGGCGGCGAACAGGAGCTTCGTCACGCGTGTCACGGCGTATGCGCCCTCGGCCGCGCGAAGGTGGCGCAGGCGCTTCTGGAGCTCGGCCTCGCGCGGCCCGACGGCACCATCCATCGACGCCTTGCCGACGACGATCTTCACCTGGCTTCGCGCGGGAGGGGGCGGCTCCTGCCGCGGCGCGAACAGCGCCTCGAGCGCAGCGCGCGGGTCGGCCTCGGATGGGATTGGCCGGTTCTCGCGTTGGATCGTCATGTGAGGCTCCCCGGGCGCCCCGCCGCGCCCCGCACATTCGGCTCGTAACCATGATTCGATCACGGCTGCAACTCGACTCCGATCAAAAGTGAGCGCCTTTCTTGGCCCGCTTGCCAGCATGTAGGCAATTGTATGCGTCACGCGGGAGCGGCGATCTCCCGAGGAGGAACGCAATGCATTCGAAGTCGGTAGCCAGCCTGGTAGCCCTCATGACGCTCGCGGTCGCGTCGTCGCCGGCGTTCGCCGCGACGGCTCAAACGGACACGAAGGCGGTGAGCTCTTCGGCGGCGAAGCCGTCGAAGCACCCGTCACGCTCGCACAGGAGCGTCTCCTCCAAGAAGAAGGTGCTGGTCGATGCGCCGGCTGCCTCGATGGGCGTGCCCAATGCTCCGACGGCGAAGCACCAGCACGTCGAGCGGCCGGCCCAGGAGCACGCGCGGGTCGTCGTCGCGCACCGAGGCCACAAGTCGCCTGACGTCGAGCACTCGGCCGAGCCCGCGCAGACGCCCGCGGTGGCCGCGTCGCTGTCGGAGCCCATGGTGTTCCGCACGGACGGCAAGCCGGACGCTGCGCCCACGGGCCACGCCGGGACGAGCGGCGTCTCCCCCAAGCCCGGCGCTCATGCGCTCGCCAAGCCCGCGATCGACCGTGCGACGCGAGGGGACAAGCTGAAGGCCGTCGTCCTTCGGGAGAAGGGAGAGCCCGCCTCCGAGATCTCGTCGGGCGACAAGCCCGGCAAGCCGGTCGTCGCCTCGAAGCCGGACGGGTCGCCCATCGAGCACGAGCCGCGCCTCCTCACGCGCACGCAGGCAGCGGAGCCGCCGGTCGTGGTTCCCGCGATCTCGGGCGGTCATGGTCACCATGCCTCCGCGAAGGCTCCCTGCATGCACGAGGTGGTCGAGTTCTCGCGAGGGCAGGAGGCAGACAAGTTCTCCCTGTCGCAGTGCGACGGCAGCATCGCGCCGCTCGCCATCGAGCGCCTCTCCGTCCTCGTTCGCCCCGAGAGCGCGCAGCGGCCGTCCGCCTCCTTCTCCTCCCTCGCGAAGGTGTCGGGCGCGCTCCTCGCGCCGGGCGTCCGCAAGATCGACTCCGGTCTCGTCTCGCGCATCCAGCAGATCGTCGATCACTTCGACAAGAAGGGCGTCGCCCCCAAGGTCTCCGTCATCTCGGGCTACCGCCCCACCAGCACCGGCAGCTACCACGCGACCGGTCAGGCGCTCGACATGAAGGTCGACGGCGTCTCCAACGACGAGCTCGTCGCGTTCTGCAAGACGCTCCCGGACACGGGCTGCGGCTACTACCCCAACAGCTCCTTCGTCCACGTCGACGTCCGCGCCCCGAACACCGGGCACGTCTACTGGATCGACACGAGCGGCCCCGGCGAGACGCCGCGCTACGTGTCGAGCTGGCCGCCGCCCCCCGAGGCGCCCGCGCTGAAGGACATGCGGGAGGCGAGCGCCAAGATCATCTCCAAGCTCGACAAGGAGCTCCCTCCGCTCCCGTTCGACTCGCATCCGTCCGATGCCGCCGAGGTCGACTCCCCCGCCGCATCGGCGACCACGCCGCTCGTCGACGACAAGTAGACGAGCGGGTGGAGGCTGCGATCGGGCAGTAGGTCACCCGATCGCGCAGAAGCCTTCGTAGTCGATGTACGAGGTGATCGTCGGCTTCGTTCCGCACACGGGGCAGCTCTCGTCCTTGCGGAGCTTGAGCTCGCGGAACTTCATCTGCAGGCTGTCGTAGGTGAGAAGACGGCCGGCCAGGGAGGTTCCCTTCCCGAGCAGTAGCTTGATGGCCTCGGTCGCCTGGATGGTCCCGATGATGCCGCACAGGATTCCGAGGACTCCGGCTTCCTGGCAGCTCGGTGCGAGGTGCGGCGGCGGGGGCTCCGGGTACAGGCACCGGTAGCAGGGGCCCGAGGCGAGCCCGAATTTCTCGGCAGCCTTGGGCGGCAAGAACGTGGTGACCTGCCCGTCGAAGCGGAAGATGCTCCCGTGGACGACCGGCTTGCCCATCCAGACGCTCGCGTCGTTGACGAGGTAGCGGGTGGGAAAGTTGTCCGTCCCGTCGACGACCAGCTCGTAGTCTCCGAAGATCCGCTCGACGTTGGCGCTCGTCAGGCGCTCCTGGTGGCCCACGACCTTCACGTCCGGGTTCAGCTCGGCGATGGTCTTTGCTGCGCTCTCCACCTTCGGCATGCCGACGCGGCTCGTCGCGTGGATGATCTGGCGCTGGAGGTTCGACGCGTCGACGGTGTCGGCGTCGACGAGGCCGAGGGTACCCACGCCGGCTGCCGCCAGGTAGAGCGCGGCCGGTGAGCCGAGCCCGCCGGCGCCGAGCAGCAGGACCTTGCTCTTCAGCAGCTTCGCCTGGCCTACCTCGCCGACCTCGGGGAGCAGGATGTGGCGGGAGTAGCGGTCGCGCTGCGCGTCCGTCAGCTGGGGCGGGAGGTCGACCGGGAAGCCCAGATCCTTCCAGCGCGTGAAGCCGGGGTTCGCCGTCTCCACGTTGGTGTAGCCGAGCTCCTGGAGCGTGATCGCGGCCAGGGCCGACCGCGTGCCGCCGGCGCAGTAGGCGACGATCTTCGCGCCCTTGTCCGGGAGCTTGGACTCGACCTGGATCTCCAGAAAGCCGCGCGGGATCGAGACGGCGCCCGGAATGTAGCCGGCCCGGTACTCTTCCTTCTCGCGCACATCCAGCACGATGATGGGCTCCTTCGCGTCGAGGCGGCGCCGGAGGGCGTCGAGGGAGACTTCCTTGGTCTTCTTGCGGGCGGAGGCGATGAGGTCGCTGTAGGTCGTGGGCATGGCGAGCGTTCTCTTGGATGCTGGACAGGCGTGGTTGGATGCTGGACGGTCCGGGCGGACAAAGATGAGGCCTGCGGGGCCTCTTGGCTAGTCCCACCCGATCTTGCCGCCCAGGTCGACCTCAGCCCGTCGCCTCCACGCGCATCCGGGTGGCAAGCGCGCGGCCATCGGCGGGCCTACCCTCGTCGGGGCCGAGGCAGGCAGTGGTGAGCGCATGCCACCGCGCGGTGAGCGCGCCGTCGCCGAGCGCGCTCAGCACGTCCTCGAGGATGCGGCCGAAGCCGTACACGTCGTCCCGCGGGTCGCTCGCGCGTCCGCGCATGCGCTCCGGCGAGACGTAGCCGAGGCTTCCCGGGGGGCTCGGCTCGCCGACGCGGCGCGCGGTTCCGAAGTCGGCGAACGACTGGCCCTCCGCCCCCAGGATGAGCACGTTCGCGGGCTTCACGTCGTGGTGAACCCAGCCGGCCGCGTGTACCCGGCCCAGGGCGGTCGCCAGCGGCAATGCCCAGCGCTCGATGGGGACGAACGAGCCGAGCGAGCGCGCGCGGATGTGGTCCCGCAAGGACCCCTCGTGCGCCCACTCCAGCGCCAGCCACCCGTGATCCGGGTCGATGTCCCAGACGCGCAGGATACCGGGACCGGCGAGCTCGGCCGCGACGTGAGCCTCGTGCAGCAGCTGCTCCTTGTCGCGCGTCGGCTGGTGGTAGACCTTCAGCGCCACGCGGCGCCCGAGCTCGCGGTCCTCCGCTTCGTAGACGGCGCCCGAGCCTCCCCGCGCCACCTCACGCAAGAGCAAGAACGGCGCATCGGGCTCGCTCGTCGCCACTGTGGCGCTGCTCGCGTCGACCCTCCGGGTCTCGGCGTCGAGCCCGAGCGCCGCGCGCCAGCGGCGGTGGCGATCACGCGCGCCGGGGTGGTCCAGATCGCGCAGGAGGACGCGCTCCGCGAGCGCGACCGCCATGGGGATCTCGCCGCGTTCGGCGCGAAGGTCGGCTGTGAGCAGGAGAGCCGAAGACGAGGTCGCGCCGGAGAGGAGCTTCAGCGCGAGCGCAGGCTCCCCGCGATCGACCAGCGACGACGCCCCCGCCACGGCCACCGGATCGGGGAGAGGCTTGGCCCCGACGCGGCCCATGAGCTCGTCGAGCGCGAGCCCTTCGTCGGTCGTGGCGCGGACGCTCCGGAGCGTGGCGAGGGCCTCCTCGACCGACGCGCCCCCTGGCTCTCCCGCGCGCGCGAGCCGCTGGATGTGGGCGGGCACCCGCTGGGCAGGCGCCTCCGGTTCGGCGCCCGCGCCGGCCTCCGCCGGTGCTTCGGGAGCCTTCTTGGATAGGAAGCGAGAGAACCAGCCCACGCCCCTTTATCGCACAGCTACGAAGGCCGCGGACCGAGCACCCGCTCGAGGAGCAGGTGCATGACGCGCTTCGCCCGCTCGACCGTCTTGGCGCTCACGTCGGTCGCGAACAGGTCGAGCGACGTCCCCTCGAGGGCGGACACGAGCGCCGCGTAGAGCATCGGGTCGTGGGTCTCGCCGGTGCTTGCGCGAACCGCGCCGTCGATGAGCTGGACCAGGTCGGCGCGAAAGCGCCTCCGCGCCGCAGCGAGGGGGGAATCCGACAGGATGGCCTGCTCGACGAGGACGCGCAGCAGGGCGGCGTTCTCCACGTGGTAGTCGAGGAAGAGGTCGAGCCCTCGCCGCACGCCGAGCAGCGGCTCCGGCGACGGGACCTCGCGCATGGCCTTGAGCAGCTCCCCCGTCGCGAACTCGTAGACGGCGGCGAGCACGTCCTCCTTGCTCGAGAAGTACTTGTAGAACGTGCGTCGCGCGATACCGGACTCCGCGAGGATGTCCTCGACGCGCGTGTCGGCGAACCCTCGGCGCGCGAAGACCGTCGCGGCTGCCGCGACGATCGGGCCCTGCCCGATCCTCGTCGCAAGAGTGGCCTTCATCGTGACTTCGAAGGGGGGAGATGCCGATTCACTTGTATACATTGTGTATTCCGCGCACGTGCCCGTCGTCAAGCGACGCAGGGGTGCGCTTGCTCGGTGATCGCTTGCACCAAAAGATACACGGTGTATACATAGCGGGTGCGCCTCATGACGAGCATCAAAGGTCGACACGTGCTCATCACCGGGGCGGCGTCGGGCATAGGAAAGGCCACGGCAATCGAGCTCGCGCGCCGGGGCGCGCGCCTCTCGCTCGCGGACATAGACGGTGCGGGGGCGACCGCGACCGCGCGAGCGATCGGGAGCGAGGCACGTGCCTACGAGGTCGACATGGCGAGCGAAGCCCTCGTCGCCGAGCTGGCGTCCCGCGTCTCCGCCGATGGCGGCCCCGTCGACGTCCTCGTGAACAACGCCGGAGTCTCGGTGATGGCTCCGTTCCTGCGGACGAGCGTGGCCGACTGGGAGTGGGTTCAAGCGGTCAACGTCTGGGGGCCCATCCGTCTCACGCGCGCCCTCTTGCCGGCGATGCTCGAGCGCGGCGCGGGCCACGTCGTCATGGTCGCTTCGCTGGCGGGCCTCGTCGGCGCGCCCGGGATGGTCGCCTACGGGACGACGAAGTTTGCGCTCGTGGGCTTCGCGGAGGCGCTGCGGCTCGAGGTCGCGGACGCCGGCATTGGCGTCACCGTCGTCTGCCCCGGCTTCGTCCGCACCAATTTCGCCAAGGCGAGCCGCTACGACAACCGGGACTTCCGGCGTTTCCTGGACCAGCCCCCGTCCTGGTACGGGCTCCCCGCCGAGCTCGTGGCGACCCGCCTGGCGGACGCCGTCGCCTCGGGCGATCCGCTCGTGGTCCTCGGACCCGAGAAGCTCGGCTGGTGGCTCAAGCGGCTGGCGCCGGAGGTCGCGTTCGCGGTCACGCGCTGGGCCGCGCGTCGCGCGGGGATCGGGGCTGACTCGGGGTTCGCATCACCGGCTCACAAGGAGGGCTCTCATGACCATGGCTAGCACCACGTTTGAACCGGCAGCGCGCACGCGCGCCGGCGGCGCTTCGCTCACCGTCGACGGCATGGCCGGACAGAGCGTGGAGGCCCTCGGGGCGCTCTACGCGAAGGGGACTCCGCCGCACCTGCGCGATCTCGACGGCACGCCGCGCGGCCGCATGCTCACCTGGGTCGGGCCCCTCGGCCGCGATCGCACGTTCGACGCCGTGCGGCGCTTCGCGAGATCGCGGGTGTTTCCCTGGGGCGGCAAGTCGTTCACGTCGCTCGACGACACGCACGGCCGTGGCATCAACCGCGTGCGGATGCTGGGCGACGCATTTCCCTTCAAGACGTTCGTGGGGCCGTCGGTGATCGACGGCGGCCCTTGCCTGGTGCTGGACTACGACCAGCCGCAGAACCCGTGGTTCATCCGCAAGATTCACGACGAGCTTCGCCAGGTGGGGCCGGGCGTGTACCTCGGTCCGGCGATGTGGAAGGCGCATCCCGCACCGAAGCTCGTCCTCTACTTCGCCATCGCGACGTAGCGGTCACGACGGTCTCCTGCCGCGCCTCTTCTTCCACGCCACGCAGGCCGCCACCAGCGCTACCCCGAACACGCCGGCGCCGGTCGGCATACCGGGCCCCTCGAGCGCGCAGAAGCCGCCGCCTGCGAGGCCTCCGTCGGCGCGGTACTCCTCGTAGAAGTCCTCGATGACGCTCGGCGTCTCGCACGCCGGGTTCGACAGCGGGCCGTTGTCGGCGAGCTCGTCGACGGCGGTGACCGCCACCGTGTAGACGACGCCGTTCTTGAGCCCCTGGATGGTCACCTGCGAGGTCGTCTGGCCGCTGAGCGTCTGGAGGAACTGGCCGAGGACCGCCTGGCTCGGCGGCGCGAGGGAGCCCGTGGTGGTGGTGGTGCCGATCGCTGCGTCGGTGGTGTCCGTGAGGGCGCTGTCCGTCGTCGACGCATCGAGCGTGGTGGTCGTGGTCGTGCCGCTGCCCACGAGGATCGTGCTCGGGCACACCGCGGGTGCAGCCTCCGCGTCGACGTCGCTCGTGTAGTGGCATCCCGAGGGGAGGCCCGCGCTCCCATCGGGGGTGGAGCCATCGGGGCAGACGATGGTGACGGGCACGGCCGCGTCGGTCGTGGACGTGGTCTGCATCCCTTCGTGACCGGGCAGCGGGTCGATGAAGATGTCGTAACCCGTCGTGGCAGGGTCCGTGGAGGGCGTCCACGTGACGGTGAGCTGCTCGTTGCCGACGCCCGCGTCCACCGAGGTAGGGGGCGCGGGACCGAACAGCTCCGCCAGGAAGCCGAGCGTGAGGTTGCTCTGCTCGTTCGTCTCATCGCCGGTGAAGAGGACGAACTGGAGGAAGAGCGGGTGCGTGCCCGACGTCGTGACGCTCGAGCACACGTCCGGTCCGACGGTGCCTGGGTAGGACGGATCGATGCCCGTGCCCCCGGCGTCCAGGTTTGCGAGCATCTCGCGGATCGGGATCGTCACCTCGTCGGTCCCCGTGACCGGGGGGACGTAGGTCTCGGTGACCGCCCAGCACGACCCGGTCATCGCGCTGCGCTGCGAGGGGTCGCCGCAGTCGACGCCGGGGCTCGCCGTCGCGAACACATACAGACCGTAGCCCGCCCACCCGCCGGCCGGCGGCGTGAGCTCGAGGGGGACCGTCACCGTCGCGTCCTGGATGCAGTCCTGGTAGCTGATCCAGGTCCCGCCGAAGCCTGCAGGGTGCGTGGATGGCGTGTTCGTGAGGGGAACGCCCGTGTTGAGCTGCACCATCTGCGCGCTCGCGGTGCGCGAGACGCAGAGGACCCCCACGACCATCGCCAGCACGGCCAGCCCACGAAGCAGCGCCGCCGCCGGCTGGCGACGGACATGAGGTATGCTGGCATGCACCAAGCGAAGTCTCCGCGTGAACGAGGGGCGGGGGCCCAAGGACGTGTCCCCGTGCAGACCATCCTACCCCTGAAGCGGCAGCAAGCGCAGGTCGCCGCTGCCGTTCTTGCGCGGGCGTTCGACGACAGCCCCGTCTTCCTTGCCGTTCTCGCGCACATGGGCGAGGCGCGACGTCGGGCGGCGCTCGCCCGGGTCAAATGGGGCTTCGTCCAGGCCATCGTGCGCCACCACGATGCGTCGGCGATCTGGGTGGGGGATGAGCTCGCGGGGGTGCGCCTGGTCGTCGCTCCAGGCGGCTACCCGCCTTCGCTTTCGCAAGAGGTGTGGCTATCGCTCGGCTGCGCGACCACCGGGCCCACGGCGATCCTGCGCTTCCTCCGGCTGGGAGCGTACGTGACGCGGCGGCACCTGGCCGGGCCGCACTACTACCTGTTCGAGATCGGGATCGATCCCTCGCTGCAAGGTCGTGGTCTGGGGACGGCCTTGCTATCGGACCTCCACGCGAAGGCCGACCGCGAGCGGATGCCCTGCTACCTCGAGACCGACAAGACGCGCCTGGTCAGGCTCTACGAGACCCACGGCTACGAGGTCGTCACGGACGAGGAAGCTCCAGGCCTCGGCGGGCTCCGGTTCTGGACGATGGTGCGACCGCCGAAGGCCTGATCTATGCGCGGCCTAGCTTCCGGAGGAGCGCACCCACCTCGGCGAGCTCGGGCGACTCGGTCTGCGCCTTGCGGGCGAGGACGAGCGCCCTCGCCTTGTTGTCCTGGAGCATCGCGATCTCGGCCTGGCCGAGGTAGGCGCGTGCGCGCACCTGGGGATCGAAGTCCTTCCCCGTGAGGATGCGAAGCGCGCGGACGGCGACGTCGTACTCGGCGAGCTCGATGCCGAGCTGCGCCAGCTCCTCGGCGACCTCCGGGCTCTTGGGGTTGGCCTCCAGCGCCTGCACGAGCCACTTCAGCCCGGCCGCCTGGTCACGCTTGCCGACGACGCGCGCCATCCGCCGCTGGAGCTCCGCGAGGTCCTTCGATCGCCGCCCGGAGTGCGGGGCGATAGACGCCTCGAGCAGGGCTTCGGCGTCCTCCGCCAGGCCGGCGCCCGAGAAGGCGTCCGCCAGCAGGAGCGTCGTCTGCAGGTGACCCGGCCGCAGGGCGAGCGCGTCCGAGAGGGGACCTATCGCCTTCGCCGACTCGCCCAGGTGATCGAGCCGGAGCTGGCCCACCTCGAGGAGCCGCTCGAACTTTCGTTGCTCGTCCGTCGTCCGCTGCGCGTCGGCGAACAGGCGGTTGGCGAGGTCTCTGTAGGCGCCCGCGCGGAGGTAGAGCGCGCGTAGCTTGTCCAGCACCTCCGGGCGCGAAGAATCCACGTCGTGCGCGCGCTCGAGCGCAAGGGTGGCGTCCTCCGGTCGCCCGGCGCGCTCGCACAGGTCTGCCAGGCGAAGCGCGAGCTCGCAGAGATCGGGGATGTCGGAGGCGGCCAGGAGCCGCTGGCAGTCGTCCGCCGCGTAGTCCCACTGCTCGGCCGCGACGTCGACGTCGAGCAGGCGACGGAGCACCGCGGGGTCGTCTCCCGCCATTTCCGCGAGGAGCGTCCGCGCGTCGATCCACCGGCCGAGGCGCTCGAGCACCTCCGACTGGCGGAGCCCGATGGCGCGCGCCTCGGCCTCGCTCGCGAGCTCCCGAGCGCTCTCGAGGGCGGCCAGGAGCTCACGAAGCCACCGGTCCCCGCCGTGCAGCGTCGCCTCTTCGAGGTCACGGAGCGCTGACGCGTGGTCCCCGCGCGCGGTCCACAGCTTCGCGCGGACCGCGAGTCGCTCGGCGCGTGCATTGGGCTCGGCGCGCTCTTCGCTCCGGAGCACGGCCTCCGAGATCATCGCGATGGCGTCGTCCCCGCGGCCCGCGTCGAGCAGCCGGCGCGCCCGGAGCGCGAGCAGCTCGAGGTCGTCGGGCCGCGCCGCCTGCGCCTGGTCGAGCGTCTCGAGGGCGGCGTCGGGGTCGCCGAGCCGATCCTGGATCTGCGCGGCCGCGCGGAGCAAGCGCACCGATTCGTCGGGTCGCTCGGCCGCCTCCGCGATGCGAGCCTTGGCGAGCCAGCCCAGCGTGGCGGCGATCTCCGGGTGTTCGGGGTCGGCGCGGGTCACGTGCTCGAGCACGCGCTCGACCGCGTCTGCGTCGCCCATGGCGATGCGCGCGCGGACGAGCTCGATCGCGCGCGCGAGGCGCTGCGGGCCCTCCTCGAAGTCGAGCAGCCGCTCGAGCGCGTCGGCGCGCTCCACCGCGTCGCTGTCGCTCGCCGGGTCGAGCAGCTCCACCAGGCGGCGCAGGAGCGCCGCGCTCGTCGGGATCCAGCCGAGCGTCTCCCGGACGACGTCGAGCGCGTCCGGCCCCGCCTGCACCTCCGCGAGCCGGAGCGCGAGCGCCGTCGCGGCCTCTGCATCGCTGCCCTCGCGGGCGACCTCGAGCCGCCGCGTGAGGAGCGCCACGAGCTCGTCGCGCTCCCTCTCGGGATCGAGCAGCTGGGAGAGGAGCTCCGCCGCCTCGGCGTGCTCGGGCTGCTCGTCGAGCACCGCGTGCAGCGTCCCCTTGGCCTCGCTCGTCTGCGACGCACGGAGGAGGCGAGCCCTCTCCATGCGCAGGCGGTTGCGCTCCTCCGGGTCGCGGCTCTCGTCGGCGGCGCGGATGAGGGCGCCGTCGAGGCGAGCGACGTCTCCGTTCTTGCGAAGGAGCGCGAGCATCGCGCCCCAGAGGGACGGGTCGCTCGGGTCCGTGCCGAGCAGCCTCTCGTAACAATCGAGCGCTCCGTCCACGTCTCCGAGGGTCGTGGCGAACGCGGCGCCCTGGGTGAGGAGCTGCGCCGCCTCGTCTGGCTCGGCCACGAGGGCAGCCTCGTTCACCCACGACAGCGCGCCCCGGATGTCGCCCTGCCGCTCGCACGACACGACGAGCTCGCGCATCGCCCAGAGGGCGTCCGCGGGATCTCCTCCCTCCCGCGCCATGAGGACGGCGCGCTCGAGCAGCCGGCGCGAGCGGTCGCTCGTCGGCTCGCCCTTGGCAGCGACGCGGTCCGAGACCTCGTAGGCTTCGCGCAGGAGCGCCTGCGTCGGGTTCGGCAAGCTCGACGTGACGGAGAGCGCGTCGAGCAGCATCCCGTCGTCGCCGTGCGCGCGCGCGACCGACTCGTACAGGCGCGCGATGGGCTCGTGATCGGCCGCCACCTCGAGCGCCGCCTTCAGCGACGCGGCGGCCTTGTCCGGGCGCGGCTCCGCCTCGAGCGCGAGGCCGAGCGACGCGAG
>Ga0302279_10000324_pt1 | contig 69446 bp, 51 predicted proteins | sample III_Bog_N3_3_FD_194541 | JGI IMG/M metagenome (GOLD analysis project Ga0302279, IMG submission 194541) | Peat permafrost microbial communities from Stordalen Mire near Abisko, Sweden - III_Bog_N3_3 | ecosystem: Environmental > Terrestrial > Soil > Wetlands > Peat | place: Sweden: Abisko... | reverse complement strand
CATCCCTGACGAAAAGCGAAGCGTATCGATGCTCCGTGCGTCGCCAACACGGTCGTCGAAAGGCGACGACTCATCCCACAAACGACACGATGATCAACGAAATTTGGGTTTGAGTCCCCGGTGAGTCCCCAGACGTGAATTGGACCCAAATTTATCGAAAGCAATGCTTGTAAGGCATTGTTTTTTATTGGTCGGGGTGACAGGATTTGAACCTGCGACTCCTACGTCCCGAACGTAGTGCTCTACCAGGCTGAGCTACACCCCGAATATCGGCAGCGGACTAGTGCTTGCGGGCCACGGCGAACCTGGCCAGTTCGCTCAAACCTTCTTTGAACGCGGACTCAGGAAGGGGACCCAGGGCAGCAAGCGCCTGATCTGCCTCGCTTTGAGCGAGGCGCGCAGTGTACGCAAGCCCCCCCAGGCTTGCAACGGCGCGGGTGACTTCTTCCAATTGGTCGAGGCCGCCATTTTCGATGGCATGCCGGATCATGGCTCTCTGGGCGTCGCTGCCATGCTGCATGGCAAAGATGAGCGGGAGGGTGGGCTTGCCCTCGGCCAAATCGTCCCCCAGGTGCTTGCCCAGCCTCACTTCATCGGCTTGGTAGTCGAGCGCATCATCCACCAGCTGAAAGGCCGTGCCAATATGCTTGCCATAACGTCCGAGGGCCTCCTCGATCCCGCTCGGGGCATCGCTGACCACGGCTCCGAGCTGTGCCGCCGCCTGGAACAAGCGGGCGGTCTTGCGGTGGATGACGTCCAAATACCGGGCCTGCGTGGTGTCCGGATCCCGGGCATTCATCAGCTGCAGCACCTCGCCCTCGGCGATGGCGTTGGTGGCGTCGCCCATGATCTGCATGACGGGCATCCGATCGAGGCTCACCATCATCTGGAATGCGCGGGAATACAGGAAATCCCCCACCAGAACGCTTGCAGGGTTGCCGAACACCTCATTCGCGGATTCCCGGCCGCGGCGCAGCGAGGAGCTGTCGACCACATCGTCGTGCAACAAGGTCGCGGTATGAATGAACTCGATGACGGCGGCCGCATCCACGTGTTGCTCGCCCGTGTGCCCACAGGCGCGGGCCGCGAGGAGCACCAAAAGCGGCCGCAGGCGCTTGCCGCCGGCATAAATGATGTAGCTGGCGACTTGGTCGACCAGTGCCACGGGGCTGTGGAGCCTCCTTTTGATGACCCGGTCGACGGCTTCGAAGTCCGTGGCGACCAAATCGCGAATCTGTTCTAGTGTCATGCGCCGCTCGAGGGAATACGGCATGGTACCTAAGAATTCGCCGTCTTGGTTGAACGCCGTCAACCCTGCGGGGCGGACCGTTTGATTTTAGGGGGCCGTGGACGTACAATTCGCGGCTCTTTTGCGGCCCAGTGGGCTGCCCAGCGAGGGTTTAAGCCATGTATGCCGTGATAGCCACGGGCGGTAAACAGTACCGCGTCCAAGAGGGTGCCGTCGTGCGTATCGAGAAACTCGATGCGGATGCGGGCGCCAGCGTTGAATTCAATCAGGTTCTGCTCGTCGGCGCGGGGTCCTCGGTGACCATCGGCGCGCCCTACGTGGGCAGCGCGAAGGTCGTTGCCACGGTCGAAAGCCACGGCAAGGGCGACAAGGTTCGCATCGTCAAGTTTCGGCGGCGCAAGCACTACAAGCGTGAAAAGACGCATCGGCAGCCCTATACCGATGTGAAGATCACGTCCATCGTCGCTTGACCGCAGTCTTCAGGAGACCCATCACATGGCACACAAGAAAGCCGGCGGCAGTACTCGCAACGGCCGCGACTCGCACTCGAAGCGTCTGGGCGTCAAGAAGTTCGGCGGTGAGGAAGTTCTCGCCGGCAACATTCTGATTCGCCAGCGCGGCACGGTGTACCGCCCGGGCGTCAACGTCGGGATCGGCACCGACCATACCCTGTTCGCCAAGGCTCACGGCAAGGTGGAATTTCGCATCAAAGGCGAGCAGCAGCACACCTACGTCCACGTGGTCGCGAAGCAGTCTTGAGATAGCGCGCCTGAGCGCCCGCCGGCCTTGAGGGCCGGTCTGGTTGACGAAACGGGGGCCAGGCCGACACCTGTCCCCCTTTTTATTTGCGCGGCCTATCGGATCCCTCCATGAAATTCGTCGACGAAGCCAAGCTGAAGGTGCAGGCGGGCAATGGGGGCCGAGGCTGCGTCAGCTTCCGTCGTGAAAAATTCGTACCCTTCGGGGGCCCCGACGGCGGCGACGGGGGCTTGGGCGGCAGCGTCTACCTGACCGCCGTCGAGGGCATGAATACCCTCGCCGACTTTCGCATCTCGAAGACCTATCGCGGCCAAAACGGCGAGGGCGGCAGCGGCAACGACTGCACCGGGCACGGCGGGGACGACATCCAGGTGCCCGTTCCGGTGGGCACCGTCGTCACGGACGTCGAGACCGGTGAGACCTTGGGGGATCTGACGACTTCGGGACAAACCCTGCTGGTGGCCAAGGGCGGGAAAGGTGGGTGGGGGAACACGCGGTTCAAGTCGAGCACCAACCGGACACCCCGCAAGGCGGGTCTCGGTCTGCCCGGGGAGAAGCGCGAACTCGCCCTGGAATTGAAATTGATTGCGGACGTGGGGCTGCTCGGGCTGCCCAATGCGGGGAAGTCCACGCTGATTCGCGCCGTCTCGTCGGCCAAGCCCAAGGTCGCCGACTACCCATTCACCACGCTTTATCCCAATCTCGGCGTGGTCACGGTAGGCCTGGGGCGCAGCTTCGTGATGGCGGACATTCCCGGCCTGATCGAGGGGGCGGCCGACGGGGCCGGCCTCGGGATCCGATTTTTGAAGCATCTGCAGCGGACGCGGATCCTGCTGCACCTCGTCGACATCGCGCCGCCGGATCCGGCCGCTGATCCGGTCAAGGATGCTCGCATGATCGTCGCCGAATTGAAGCGGTTCTCCGCCGATCTTGCCGCTAAAGAGCGCTGGCTCCTCATCAACAAAATCGACCTGCTGCCCCCCCAGGAAGCCGAACGCCGCGCCAAGGACATCGTCCGCCGGCTTCGCTGGAAGGGGAAGGTGCTGCTGATTTCGGGCGCCGCCGGCACGGGTACCGACGAGCTCAAACAGGCCGTGATGCGCTATCTGGAGGAGCACCCGCGCCAAGCCGGTGCCGAGGAGACCGGCGAGGCCGAATCTACGGAGGGGGCGGGCGCCGCGTAAACGCCCTGGTCGCCGGCGCGTTTCCGCGACAACGCCGGCCGTTCTTGCGTGATATGGCTAGGGATTCCCGGAAAAGGGAATGAGTTCAGCTTAGGGTTAGCAGGCGGTTTACTTCGCCAGCGCGCGGAGCTGCTTCGTCAGGCGGCTCTTGTGGCGCGCCGCCTTGTTGCGGTGAATGATGCCCTTGTTGACCATGCTGTCGATGATCGGGGCGGCATGGGCGAGAGCGGCCGTCGCTTCCTCGTGCTTACCGGCCTTCAACGCCAGCGTGGCCTTGCGGATGGCGCTGCGCAGCTGCGAGGTCAACGCGTCGTTGCGGGCGCGATGAACGGTCGATTGCCGGGCAGCTTTTTCTGCAGATTTGGTGTTCGCCAAGCGGAAGACTCCTAAAACGAGCCGCGCATTTTGCGGATCGGGCGAAGGATTGTCAATCCAAGGTCCGAAACGGGCGGGCGCCGCGGCGAAGTTGCGTATAATCCCAGGTTTTCGCCATGAAACTAGTCCGGGGACTTCAAAATCTAGTCACGGCCGCGGGCTGGGCCGTCGATGGCCCCGGGCCGGCCGGCCGCTTGGCGGAGCGGATTGCGGATGCCCGCGGTTGCGTATTGACGGTGGGCAACTACGACGGCGTGCATCTCGGCCATCAGCAGATTCTCCGGGTGCTGAAGCAGCGTGCCGCCGAGGTCGGCTGTCCATCGACGGTACTGGTGTTCGAGCCCAGTTCGAGGGAATTCATCGACCCCGCCGGAGCGCCGCCGCGGCTGACTCGATGGCGCGAGAAATACCTGGCGCTCGCGGCGCAGGGTGTCGACCGATTGGTGACGCTGCGCTTCGACGAGCACATGCGCGCGATGTCGCCGCGGCGTTTCGTCGACGAATTGGTCGTCGAGGCGTTGGGTGCGCGTCACGTGGTGGTGGGCGATGATTTTCGCTACGGCGCCAAGGCCGAAGGGACCATCGAGAGCCTGCGGACCGCTGGCAAGACGCATGGCTTCGGCGTGGAACAGGTCGAGGCATTCGTCATCGACGGGGTGCGGGTGAGCAGCACGGCCGTGCGGCAACGCTTGGAACGGGGAGATTGCCCCGGCGCCGCGCGATTGCTGGGGCGCCGGTACCGCATGATCGGCCGGGTGGTCTACGGAGCGGCTCTGGGCCGGACCCTCGGGTTTCCCACGGCCAACCTGCGGCTGATGCGGCGCAAATCGCCGATTGGTGGGATTTTGGCGGTACGAGTGTATGGTATCGGGCCCCGGCCGTTGGACGGCGTCGCAAGCTTGGGCACGCGGCCGACCGTGAACGGCGTCGAGCCGCTGCTCGAGGTGCATATATTTGATTTCAGCGGCGATTTGTACGGGCGGGTGATCGAAGTGGAGTTCGTCGCGAAACTTCGCGACGAGGTCAAGTTCGATTCGTTGGATTCCTTATTGGTGCAGATGAAGACCGATGCGGCGCAGGCGCGCCAGGCGTTGTCGAAGGTGAGTTGTGGCTGATTACAAGAACACGATTAATTTGCCGAGCACGGATTTCCCCATGAAGGCCGATCTCGCCAATCGCGAGCCGGCCATGGTCGAGGAGTGGGAGCGCGGGCGCCTGTACGACAAGATCCGCGCCACGGCCAAGGGCCGGCCGACGTTCGTGCTCACGGACGGCCCTCCGTATGCCAACGGCGCGCTTCATCTGGGGCATGCGGTCAACAAGGTCCTGAAGGACATCATCGTCAAGTCGCGGACCCTGGACGGCTACGATGCGCCCTACGTTCCCGGCTGGGACTGCCATGGCCTGCCCATCGAGATGCAGGTCGAGAAAACCCACGGGCGGGTGGGACAAAAAATCGACGCCAAGGCGTTTCGGGCCGCGTGCCGGACCTACGCGCTGAAGCAGGTGGACGGGCAGCGCACCGAGTTCAAACGCTTGGGAGTCCTCGGCGACTGGGATCATCCCTACATGACGATGATGCCGCGCTTCGAGGCCGAGCAGCTGCGCGCCTTCGCGGTCATCATCAAGAACGGCCATGTGTACAAGGGCTACAAGCCTGTGCACTGGTGCCTGAACTGCCGCTCGGCGCTGGCCGAGGCCGAGGTGGAGTACGAGGACAAGACCTCTCCCAGCGTCTACGTGCGTTTCGAGGTCGTGGATCGGAACAATCTCGCCGAACGAGTGGGCTTGGCGCTGACCGACCAGCTGGCGCTGTTCGACGACGTGCCGACCGCAATCGCCATCTGGACCACGACGCCATGGACGCTGCCCGCGAACCGCGCCGTGGCCGTCCACCCGCAGTTCGATTATTCGCTGGTGGAATTCAACCTGGGCGCGGGCGTGGAGCGGCTGCTGCTGGCAACCGAACTCGTCAAGACCGTCATGCACACGCTGGGCGCGCCGCGCTGGACGGTCATCGCCGAGGCGAAGGGCGAGGCGCTGGAGAAGCTCGCGCTGCAGCATCCCTTCTATGATCGGCAGGTGCCCGTGATCCTCGGCACGCACGTGACCCTCGACGCGGGAACCGGTGCGGTGCACACGGCGCCGGGCCACGGTCTCGACGACTACATCGCCGGCAGGCAATACAATCTGGAGATCGACAATCCGGTCGGCGGGGACGGGCGCTTTCTACCCTCAACGCCGCTGTTCGCGGGTGAACAGGTGTTCGACGCCAACCCGCACGTCATCGAAGTCCTGCGCGAGCGCGGGCGACTGCTCCGGGGCGAGCCGTACCATCACTCCTATCCGCATTGCTGGCGTCACAAGACGCCGGTGATCTTTCGCGCGACGCCGCAGTGGTTCATCAGCATGGACCAGGCGGGTCTGCGCAAGGGCGCGCTCGAGGCCATCGCGCACGTCGATTGGATGCCGGCCTGGGGCGAGCAGCGGATCAGCAGCATGATCGCCGGCCGTCCCGATTGGTGCATCTCCCGGCAGCGCACCTGGGGCGTGCCCATCCCGCTGTTCACCGACAAGGCGACCGGCGAGCTGCATCCGCGCACCGGCGAACTGATCGAGGAGGTGGCGAAGCTGGTCGAGCGCGACGGCATCGACGCGTGGTTCGATTTGGACCCGGCGGCCCTGCTGGGCGCCGAGGCCGACGCCTACGAGAAGGCCACCGACGTCATGGACGTGTGGTTCGATTCGGGCGTGGTGCATCACTGCGTGCCGCAGATGCGCACCGACGTGACGGCGCCCTCCGATCTCTATCTGGAAGGCTCCGATCAACACCGGGGCTGGTTCCACTCCTCGCTCCTCACCTCGGTGGCCATGCACGGCCGCGCCCCCTATCGAGCCGTGTTGACCCACGGGTTCACGGTGGACGAGAAGGGCCGCAAGATGTCGAAGTCGGTGGGCAACACGCTGGTGCCGGCCAAGCTGACGAGCACGCTCGGCGCCGACATCGTGCGCCTCTGGATCGCGGCCACCGACTACGCCAACGAGATGAGCGTGTCGGAGGAGATCCTGAAGCGGATGGCGGATTCCTATCGCCGCATGCGCAATACCCTGCGCTTCCTGCTGGGCAACATGAACGGCTTCGACCCGGCGGAGCATGCGGTCGAGTGGCACGAACTCGTGGCCATCGACCAGTGGGCGATCGCCAAGGCCTTCGCGCTGCAGAACGACGTGGTGACGGCGTACCGGAACTACGAATTCCACGACATCTATCAGAAGATCCACAATTTCTGCATCGTGGAGCTCGGCGGCTTCTACCTCGACATCATCAAGGACCGCCTGTACACCACCGGCGCTGCGAGCACTCCGCGCCGTTCCGCGCAGACCGCGATGTACCACATCGCCGCCGCGATGGTGCGCTGGCTTGCCCCCATCCTGAGCTTCACGGCGGAGGAGGTCTGGCGCCATCTCCCCGGCGTGCGCAGCGATTCCGTATTCCTGCACACATGGCATCAGTTCCCGCCGGGCTCGGAACGCGAGTGCGACATCGACTGGGCGGCGCTCATCGCGTTGAAGTCGGACGTTGCACGCGATTTGGAGCGATTGAGGGCGGCCGGCGAGATCGGCGCCCCTCTCGAGGCCGAAGTGACGGTTTTTGCGCTGCCGGCGAAGGCCGCGCGCTTCTTGGCCCTGGGCGATGAGCTGCGCTTCGTGCTCATCACCAGCCAGGCGCAGGTCATCGAGACCAGCGAGGCGCCGGGGAGCGGCTTTGCATCGAGCGAGGAGGGCGTCTGGATCAAGGTCGAACCCAGCGCACAGCGCAAGTGCGTTCGTTGCTGGCATCTGCGCGCCGATGTGGGCAGCAATCCCGCCCACCCGGAGCTTTGCGCCCGCTGCGTGGAGAACGTGGACGGTCCGGGCGAAAAGCGGCGGTTCGCATGAAGGCGCAGAGCATGGCATCCCCCGGACAGAGCGGCAAGCGCGCCACGGCGTGGCTGCTGCTGTCGGCCCTCATCGTGATCGCGGATCAGCTGTCGAAGGAATACATCACACAGCACCTGGGTGAGTTCGAATTCAGGACCGTGCTGCCCATTCTCGACATTACGCGCATGCACAATGTCGGTGCGGCGTTCAGCTTTCTGGCGTCCGCCTCCGGCTGGCAGCGCTGGCTGTTCATCGGGCTGGCGGTGAGCGTGAGCCTCGCCATCATCGTCTGGATGTGGCGGCTGCCGGGGAATGCCCATTCGCTGCTGGTGGCGGGCCTGTCGCTGGTGCTCGGCGGTGCGGTCGGCAACGTGATCGACCGGATCCGGCTGGGGCATGTAGTCGATTTCATTCACTTTCACTGGGATCGGGCGTATTTTCCTGCATTCAACGTGGCTGACTCGGCGATCACCGTCGGGGCTGCATGCCTGCTGCTGGATGCGCTCATCGACTCGAGGCGGAAAAATTGATGCACATTCTATTGGCCAATCCACGGGGATTTTGCGCAGGTGTCGACCGGGCCATCGACATCGTCGAGCGCGCCATCGATCTGTTCGGAGCGCCGATCTACGTCCGACACGAGGTCGTGCACAACAAGTACGTCGTGGATCGGCTGCGCACGATCGGCGCCGTGTTCGTGGAGGAGCTGCGGGAAGTGCCGGACGGGGCGACCGTGATCTTCAGCGCGCACGGCGTGTCGCGTGTGGTGCAGATGGAGGCCCAGCAGCGCAAGCTCAACGTGTTCGACGCCACCTGTCCGCTGGTGACGAAGGTGCACATGGAGGTTACGCGCTATGCCCGGGAAGCGCGCGAGGTCTTCCTCATCGGACACGCCGGTCATCCGGAGGTGGAGGGCACCATCGGGCAGTTCGACACCTCGTACGGCGGCAGCATCTACCTCGTGGAGACCGTCGAGGACGTGCAGCGGGCGGTGGTGCGCAACCCAGGCCACCTGGCGTTCGTGACCCAGACCACCTTGTCGGTGGACGATACGGCCAACATCGTGGACGCCCTGAGCGCCCGATTCCCGGGCCTCAAGGCGCCGGTGAAGGAGGACATTTGCTATGCCACCCAGAACCGGCAGGACGCGGTGAAGGACCTGATCGGCCGATGCGACGTGCTCGTGGTCGTCGGCTCGAAGTCCAGTTCGAATTCGAACCGACTGCGCGAAATGGCCGACAAGGTGAGCATCCCGGGATTCTTGGTCGATGGCCCCGAGTTTTTGCATCGCGAATGGTTCGACGGCGCGAAGACCGTCGGCGTGACGGCTGGCGCCTCCGCGCCCGAGATCCTGGTCCAGGGGGTCATCGAGCAATTGAAACAATGGGGCGGAGCCGTCGTCGACGAATTGAAGGGGCGGGAGGAGCACGTCATATTCGCGCTGCCGCGGGCCCTGCGCGACGTCACCAAACGGGTCGGCAGCCTTTCGTCCGATGACTCCCCGGGGTAGAATAGGGATTCTTTTCCTAGCGCGCCGCAATAGCTCAGTTGGTAGAGCAACGCATTCGTAATGCGTGGGTCAGGGGTTCGAATCCTCTTTGCGGCACCAATTTACAAAATTAGCCTGACGACGCTCGCTGCGAGCGAACATTTCGACGCGTCTAATTCGAACCCCTGACAGACAACAAGCCGGTTCGACAGCGCCGCGCAGCGGCGCTGAACGTCGGCGGCTTCCGCCGACGGCCCCGAAGGGGCGAGGCGCGCAGCGCCGAGTAATCCTCTTTGCGGCACCATTTTGTTCCGAATGTGGCGACTCTCACTGGCACCGTCCGCGTTGACACGTTGCGTCGAGATTCGTCAGCGTGCGCTGTTGGCCGATTTCCACCCGATAATAAAAGACTCTTGGCACAATTCGGCCGAGCTCGCCAGGTTCGAGGCGAACAAGTCCATAGCCTGCCATCGTCTTAAGCGTTCGGGAGACATTCGACTTCGCACGCCCGTGAGCTGCGCCAATTCCTCAATCGACCCCGGCGCTGCCTCGCTGATAATCCGAAGCAGTTCCCGATTGCCACCGGACAGGATCTTGGCAAAGGACTCGGTCGACGTGAACCAAACTCGCGGCTCGTCGGCGCGCCACGCGCCACAGCGAGCGTGCGCGCCTTCATTTCTACGTACTTGGCGGGACCGCTTCTTTGGAGATTGATCGCCGGCCTGCACACGACCAAGCCCCAGCCCCTTAAGATCACTATTGAAACAGATCCCGCAGCTTTCTAAAAAACGAGGGCGAGCGCAAGTGTCTCAAGGTCGCGGTCCACTGGTCTTCGGCGAGCAATTTTCGCTGCAGATCCACTTCCTCTCTTTTCATCAGATCCAAAACTCTTGTGTCCTCGTCATCATCCAGCCAGTAGCCATGTTGGTTCGGACAGAACTCCATTTCCATATCGTAAAATCTGTACTTGAACCTCTGGAGGAGAGCGCTGCATTCCGGGCATTTGTGAGCCGTAGCGGCTGAACTGAATGCCAAACTTCCCTTCCAGCGATCGCCGAAATCAAAGACCTCATCCTCCAGTTCTTCAAGTTCATTGTGCTCGAGCCACATTCCTTTGCAGGATTGACAGTAGTTCACCGTGATCTTGTGCCGTATCGTCGGCAACAGATCCACGCTGCATCTGGGACATTTCACTTGAGTCTCCGAGTCGTTGCTTAGTGTGGAACCAGAAGCGCCAACATTATCGCTATAAGACCGAACATGAACAGCGTGAACGCCTCCATTTCGGCTGTGACTATAGCTTACTGGCCGCTTCGAGGCGGCCATTTTGGCGCCTCACTGCAGGGTTTGGACGCTCACCATGAAAGCGGCGGGTGTCAGCGGAACCCCGAGAGCGCGGCTTCGGCACGGTGAATACAGCTTTGCGACGCGGAAAATTAGGGCTCAAAACCGGAAGCGCGTGAGGGCGTTCGAGACGCGAGACTTGGTGGCCTCCGACATCATGGGAAACGCACGGAAGAAGTCGGACCGGGTGAGCGCGGGGTTGCGCGAGCGCACATTGGCCGCCCACGATGCGGCACGGCTCCCGTTGCCCACCAGAGCGTGAGCGGCAACTGCGATCAGCGCGATCAGCACGTGCGCGCCTGGTGAGCGCGCCGCTCGCTCAGCCCAATCCGCCGCCTCGGCGTCCTCGCCGACGACCATGTGCGTGAAGGCCCGGGTTGCCAGCATCGCGTAATACAGCGGATCAAGAGGGCTGAGGCGCATCGCGAGATCGACATGCCTGCGGCCGTCAAGGCCACGTCCCGCCAGGGATTCGGTCCAGGCGCGGGCGTAGATCCCTTGCGCATAGTTCGGGCTGATCGACGTTGCGCGCTCGAGCCACGCCAGGCTGCCTTCCAGGTCGCCCTCCAGCCAGAAAGTTCGACCCATCGTGAAATTAACGAACGGATCGATCGGGTCGAGCTCAAGGCCGCGCAGCGCGAAGCGCCGCGCCAGCGCGATCTCGCCGGCGAGATCGTCCGAGTGGTGCATGAAGGCCGTCTGGAAGTGGACGAAGGAAAGACCCGCATGGGCGCGTGCGAAGTAGGGATCCCGGCTAACCGCTTGCTCGAACAGGGCGGTAGCTGCAGCATTGTCTTTGCGGTTGAAGCGGTACATGTGCTGCAGGCCGAGGTGATAGGACGACCAGGCATCGAGATTTTCGGTCACCGTGAGACGCGCCAATGCAGCTTCGTGGAGCGGGATCTGGATCTCCAGGGCCGCGAGGATCCGTGAGCGGATGTCCTCCCGAATTTGATGCACATCGTCGACCGAGCCCGCAAAGTGTTCTGCCCAGACTACGCCGCCGTCCCGTGTATCAATGAGTTCGACGGTTACGGCAAGATTCGCGCCCGCAATCTCCACCGTGCCAGACAGGCAATACCGTACGTCGAGCATGCGGCCGATCTCGCTTATGTCGGCGTCCGACCCGCGCAGGCGGAACGAGGATCCGCGCGCGGTGACGAACAGCCATCGCAGGCGCGACAGTTCGGTGATCAGTTCGTGGGGCAGGGCGTCTGCAATGGCCGGATGTGATCCCGCGGCTCCGATTGGGCGGAACGGCAGCACCGCGATGGACGGCCGGGAAGTATGGTCAGCCGAATGAACGGCCGGCTTCCCGCCTCCTTGGTCTGCTACTGCAGCCCGCGAGACTTTCGCGTCCGCTACGAAGCGGAAGCCCTGACGATGGATCGTCTTGATGAATTGCTGGGTCTTGCCGTCATCGCCGAGAGCCTTGCGCGCCGACTTGATCCGGCTTGCCACCGCCGCCTCGGAGACAACGCGCCCATCCCACACCTTTTCGATGATCTCGTCCTTGGATACCAGACGCTCACGGTTGTCTACCAGCAACGCGAGCAACGCGAACACTTGCGGTTCGACGGAGCAGATTTCGCCGCCTGAACGAAGCTCCACCTTGGCCGTATCCAGCTCGAACGAACCGAATCGATAAATCATGGGAGTCAGCATAGAACACCGCCGGGAAATCTCCCAGAACTCTCCATGATTTCTCCATGCAGCCTTCAAGCAAGGGCGTCAGGAGCGTGTTCAACTTGGATCACCAGCGGCGGAGCGGTTCCGGCCGCAGTATTCAAGTCCCAAGGAGAAATGACATGCCTCTCGTTACAATCGATGTGATCAAGGACGTTTTCACCCCCAAGCAAAAGCAGGACCTCATCGCCAAGGTCACTGCGGCGATGATCGAGGTCGAAGGCGAGAATATGCGTGGCGTCACGTGGGTTCGAGTCAATGAGTTCGAAAGCGGCGACTGGGCAATCGGCGGCAAGGCGCTGAAAACGGCCGACGTCCAGGCGCTTGCCGCCGGGAAAGCCGCTTGATCCGGCGACGCGGCTGAGCAGTACCGAGCGAGGGGCGGCGCTCGCATGAGGCCGCCTCGCGTTCGCTGGCCGATTCCGTCGGGCAACTTCTCGACTCGGGACCATGACGATCCCTTGAGTCACTGGCGGTCTGATGCGCCGCGCCCGAGAGAGGTAGTCTACCTTGTGGCACGGCGGCGGATCATGACCGCAGAACTCGCCGGCAACTCCTTGGTCGTTCGACGAGGTCTGCGGACGTTGGCAGGAGCTACCCGCCCGGGCTATGCCATTTTGTTAGCGGCAATATCGTAAGTGAAGCCATGCTTTACGTTGTTCTTGTCCACGGTCGTTCCAGAAGCCGCGTAATGCAAACTGACCCTAGAGAAGTTGAGAGAGACGTTCTCCGTGAGCCGATCCTCCCCGCCCGACGCACCCGTGCAAGTATCGGCACATAAGGTCAATAGGTCATAGGTAACGTTGCTCGGATAGCCGCGCACATAGACATGGCCCTGGCCTTTGTCGTCATAGTAGCGCCCGGCGACCTGGCCCTGCCAATTGACTGCATCCACGTAAGTGCCTGCATAGTTGCCCGTGCCCGCGCCCGGGGCGTCGAAATACGCGAGCTGATTGCTGACACTGGGATTCGCGGTGTACCCGTGCATGGTTCCGTTCGCATCGCGGTATTGACCTCCGATCTCTCCTGAATCGTTGAGACCCTGAGGAGACGTGAACGTGCCGAAACCGGCTTGCTCGCAGGCCAGCGAAGAATTGGCCGTGGCGAAAGTGCCCCAGGGAGCGCGCACCCAGCTGTGGGCCGCGCCTTTCTTGTCGTAGATTTGTCCCTGGATCACGCCGTCCCGGGAAATGTCGTGGGCCAGCGTCCCCTGGCCGGCGGCGTTCCCGGCGCCCGGGGCATCAATGGTCTCGATGGTCCCGCTCGGTGCCCAGGTGAATCCGTGGTAGACGGAGTTCGCGTCCTCGTAGTACCCCACCATGGTCCCGTCGTCAGCAATGGCCGTGGGGACTGTCGCCTGAATACCCGTACCCGGCGCGTCGAACGCGGTGAGCGTGCCGTCGGCGGCCCGCTGGAGTCCATGCGTCACGCCGCTAGCGTCCGTGTAGTCGCCTGCGATGACGCCGTTATTGTTGATGCAGTTGCCTTCGGTGGCAGTTACGCCCGACCCTGTTACGCCCCACGACCAGGCGAGAACATCGATCGCGTTTCCCGTTCTGTTGGCCACGAAGCCATGACGGATATTCTGCGAATCGACGTAGTACCCCGTGAGTTGATCATTCTCATTGCCGCACGTGGTCACCGTACCTTGACCCGCGCCCGTGCCCGCCCCGGGAGCATTGAAAACCAGGTACGCATTCAATGCCGCCTCCGCGCGTGGAACTCCCGCCACCTGAATGCCCGCGGTGGCCGCGATGAGGCCCATCAACATCCTGTATTTCATGTTTCCCCCTTTAGTATCCGACATTGTTGTTTGGCTCGCCCCCTGAAAAGGTGCGAGGGGAATGATTATGCGCGCGCACCTCCGTACACGCCGTCGGCGAGAAGGCGTTGAAGTGAAGTGCACCGACCCGACATTCGCCATTACATAATGCAAGCACTGACGGGATCAGGCCCGGACCCGTGTTCCCCAACCGCGGCTGCCTGGCTGCGGGGGATTTGGGAAACCGCGCAGTTCGATCCGCTGGCTTTCACCCAGTCGATCTGCAGCCTGAACGGGCCGCCTTGTTTGTCGCCGATCAGGAAGCCAACCGAGCGGATTCGCGCCGCATTCAGCGCTGGCGCACCGCGCACCGCACGTCCGCGAAAAGTCGGCACGAAATCCGCGTAAGGCAGGCGGCACTCCTCCCATTCGCCATCCTGGGTCTTGAAGGGGCATTGGTATGTCGGTGCGTCAGATCCCAATTCGGTGCGCACGCTGAACTTGAAGCGGTGTCCATCGCCGCGGATGCGCAGCACGAATGAGTCGTGAACGCTCAAGTCCTGCTCGATGGGCGGCGAGCGAACCGAGGCGAAGCCACGACCCCTATCGAGCGACACGTGGCCGCTGAAGACCGCGAGGCCGCTAGACGATATTTCAAAGGAACTCCTCGAGAGCCCACCCATCACGCCGTCGTTGAGGATCTGCCAGTCGGGCGCATCGGTTACGCGCCGGAAGGTGAGAATGGGTTGTTCAGACGTCATGCGCAATCAGCGAGCGCTGTCCGCCTTGTGCAGCCAGGAGCGGAATTCACCGATTGAACCGAATCGGGTGGCGCCGACCGCCGAGAGCGCGAGCGCGTAATTCGCTGCCGCGCTGCCGCCGGCCAGAATGCCCACGTGCGCCGGCAAACCCGCCTGCAATTCGCGCAAGGCCCCCGCAATCGCAGGATCGTCGGCTGGATACACGAAGCTCAGCGCAACTGCGGATGCATGGGTCTGTGCGGCCGCCGCGGCAATCTCTGCCGCCGGCAGGCTCGTGCCGAGATAGACGACGCGCCAGCCGTGACTCGATGCGGCGGCTGCAACGAGCATGGCGCCCAGCTCATGGGTCTGGCCTGCCAGAGTCCCCACGACAAGCGCCCGCGCATCGGCCGCCAGAGCGGTGTTCTCCATCATCCACGTCAACGTGCGGCGGATGACGGCAGTCGCAAGATGTTCCTGAGCCGGTCCCAGGAGTCCCGCATGCCAGCGGGCACCGATCGTGAGAAGGAGGGGGCCGAGGACCCCATCCAGCACCTCGTCGATCCCGAGGCGCAGGGTGGCGGCACGCAGCATGGACTCCAATTCGCCGGCATCGAAGCGTTCGACCGCGGCAAGCGCTGCGGCCTGCAGGGATTCTCGTGACTCGGACGAAGCGATGTGCACGGGCGCCCGTATGAGGCGAACGGCGTGTGCATCCCTTTCCACGATTCGCTTCAGCTCGCGCGGGGGCAACTTCGCCATTTCGCTGATGGCGCGCCCGCCGTCTACCGCCCGCGTGAGCAGCGAGAGACGCTCGACATCCTCGTCGGAATACAAGCGCTGGCCGCCATCGGAACGAATGGGTGATACCACGCCGTAGCGTTTCTCCCAGACGCGCAGCAGATCCGGCGTGAGTCCGGTGCGCAGTACCACGATTCGCATGGGATGACGCTGCTTTTCGGCCTTGGGGTGGGTGGTCATGTTGCGAATTTGCGGCCTTGTCTAGGTATTGTCAATATTTATTTCAGCTTTAATGTTGACAACTGATGGACAGTGGCATATATTAGCTCGACATGACCTGGACATGGCGCAAGCCGACCGGTCAGACCCAAGGACTTGGACCTATGCACAAACCAGTATCAGAGGAATTCGACATGACAACTTCGACCGACAAACACAGCAACTTGTTTTACCGCGCAATCGCAGCCGTGGCCGTCATCGCGCCGTTTGGCTTGGTCGCTGCCGCTGGCGCCATGCCTGAGCGCCCGGAGACGGGGCAGTTTATCGTGTCCAGCTTCGGCGCGGTGCTCGGTGTCGTGGTGGCTGCCCTGATCGTGCGCGCTGCATATAGCTTGGGTTTCAGCAAGGCGCTGAAGACAGCTTCCTTGCAGGCGAATTACCCGGTGACTGCCTGAACCGGGGGTGGGCGTTTACGCCGCGCAAAGGCTATTCCGGCCTGCCCATGAGGCCGCGGATGATGTCCTCGTAGCGCACCCGCAGGTGGTTGAGCTCCATTTCGGCGCAGTAGAATCCGTGAAGGATGGCAAGAATGAAGCGAAGAGACGTTCTGTGCGGCGCCCTGGCGCTACTGGTGTCGCCTGCGTTGGCCCAAGGAGCCCCGATCGCGGCATTGGCGGACTACGAGCGAGGCAGCGGCGGCCGCATGGGTCTGTGGGCGCAGAACCTCCGGACAGGCACGAAAATCGCCTGGAGGGCTCATGAGCGCTTCGTCATGTGCAGTACCTTCAAAGCCTCGCTTGCCGCCTGTGTTTTGGCCGGCGCCGACCGCGGTCGGGTTCGCCTGGACGAGCTGATCTCCTATGGCCCCGCTGACCTGTTGGACTATGCGCCCGTCGCCAAGCAGAATTTCGATAAAGGCGCCATGTCGGTGGGCGACATGTGCGAGGCCGCCGTCGAGCTCAGCGACAACACCTGTGCCAACGCTCTATTGGCGCGCATGGGCGGGCCGTCCGCCCTAACCGCATTTTGGCGGTCCATCGGTGATGCGGTAAGCCGCCTGGATCACAACGAACCGGAGCTGAACCGCTCGCCGCCGGGCGATCCGCACGACACTACCACGCCCGCCGCGATGGCCGGCAACCTGCGGAGCCTGATATTCGGGAAGGTTCTGTCGCCAAACTCCCGCGCGCTTCTCACCGGCTGGATGCTCGGTTGCAAGACCGGGGACAACCGGCTGCGCGCCGGCCTGCCCAAAGGCTGGCGAGTCGGCGACAAGACGGGCAACAACGGCAACGACGCCTCGGGCGACATCGCCGTGACCTGGTCTCCACACGGCGAGCCCGTGTTGATCTGCGCGTACACCCAGGGCGGCGCGCCGACGCCTCGGCAGGTGGAGACTGCCTTTGCAGGGATCGGGCGCTTCGTGGGAATACATCTCTCTCGGCGCTGAGGTATGGACCAACCGGCGGCTATGCCGGTCCTGCTATTGCAGCGCCTGCCAGGCGGCCGTGGCGAGAATCGTGCGGTGATTCGCGGGACCGAGTTCCTTCGACAGTATTTGGACGGCATCCTTCACGAGCGGCATCGCCTCGGAGCGGCGTTGCTCCGCCATCAGCGCATAGCCGAGCGCCGCCTCGAGCTGGCCCGCCAGCCATGCGGGACGATGGGAAAGCTGCCCACCCTGCGCGAGATTCTCCCGCAGCAGCGCCACGGCCGCTGCCGGCTCGCCGGCGTCCAGATAGGCATCGGCGGCTCGTTCCCGCACGGGCAGCAGCGCGGCCGACCCGGCGCCTGCGGCCGCGGCGGCGGCGGCAAGGCATTGTTCGGCGAGCGCCAGCCCCTCATGCACTCGTCCGCTCTTGACCAGGGCATCGGACAAGGTCGCCTGCGCGCGCCATAGGTCCGTCCGGTCGGCCGCGCCCGGCCGCTGCATCGCCTGCACGGCGCTGCGTGCCGCCTCGACGGCCTCGGCCGGGCGTCCTGCGTGGAGCAGCGCGGTGGCGAGCTCGAAATTCGAGATCGACGTGAATTGGCTGTCGGGCCCGAGCGTCGTCTCGAAATTTCGCACGGCGCGCTCGAGCAGGGTCACGGCTTCCCCGGCCTCGCCGTTGTTGTCGAGCGCCTTCGCCAGGTAGCGTCTGCATGCGGTGAGCCGATGATGAACCGGGCCGTAGAAACGCTCGAGGCCGGCGCACGCCCCGCGCAGAATGGGCTCGGCCTCGTCGTCGCGCGCCGAGTACATCAGCGCGACTCCGAGGAACCAGGCCATTTCGTGGGTCGCGAGCGCGTCGGGGCCGAAGTGCTCACGCGCGTCCCGATAGATCGGCCGCACCACGTCGGCGCAACTGCTGAGGCCGATCGACGGCGCCACCTTCAGGCATGGGATCCACTGCAGAGCCAGGCGCGCGCGATAGGCCATCGCCGAGTCGTCCCGGCCCGCCGATCGCTCCGCCTCGGCGATGCGGGTCGACAGCGCGTAAACCTTGGGCAGGTCGATGTTGCCCACGTACAGGTACCAGAGCGCCAGGCGCACGTTCTCGGTCTGCGCGTCGGAGTTGCCGCGTTCATGGGCAAGCCCGGCCTCCGCGGCGGTGAGCAGCGCCTCGGCCTTGCCGGTGTCGAACAGCGCGGCGTAACCGGCGCCCATGGCGGCCTGCAGCTCGGCCAGCACCATCGGCTGCCCGGCGAAGCGCTGCGTCAGTTTCTGCGAGGCTTGGTCCAGCAGCGGCCGAAGCTGCACGTCACGCGTGCCGGCGATCATCGGGTTCGCGGCCGCGAGGATGTCGTTGGTGAGGAAGGCGGTGACGGTCCGCGATTCATCTCTGGCGGTTGCCGCGCGATGGGCTTGGATGCCCGCGAACAGGCCGCCGCCGGCGAGGCTCGCGAGAAGCAGGGCCGACAAGGAGGCGGCAAGCGCATTGCGGCGCACAAACTTCGCGGCCCGGTAGACCGGAGAGGCGGGCCGAGCGGCAATCGGCCGCTGCTCCAAATGGCGCTGCAAATCCGTGCGCAGGTCGATGGCCGACCGGTAGCGCCGGGCAGGCTCCCGCTCGAGCGCCTTGCCGAGGATCGCGTCCAGATCGCCGCGCAATGCACGGATCTGCGCCTGGCTGCGTCCCGCTTCGGCTGCGGCGCGGCTCGCGAGCCCCACGTCGCGATGAGTGACCGCCACCACGTAGGCGATGGCGCCGACCGCGTCGGCGTGGGGCGGTTGACCCGTGAGCAGCCGGTAAGCCAGGGCGCCGAGACCGAACACGTCCGTCGCCACCGTGACGGGGTCGTCGGTGAGCTGCTCCGGCGCTGCATAGCTCGGCGAGAACAGCCGGCCCACGCTCTGGGTCGCGGCCTCGTGGGACGTCGCGTCGCGCAGCGCGGTCGAGATCCCGAAATCGATCAGCTTCGGTGTGCCGTCGCAGGTGACGAGCACGTTCGCCGGCTTGATGTCGCTGTGCACGACCAGCATGGCGTGAGCCGCGGCGACCGCGTCCGCGAGCTGAACCAGCAGCTTCACGATTTCCCGCGCCGGCAGGGACCGTTTGGAGCAGTATTCATCGATAGGCTCGCCGCGCACGAACTCGATGGCGATCCAGGCGCGCCCGTCCGCGACGTCGGCATCGATCAGCCGCGCAACCGCGGGATGCTCCAGCCGGGCGAGCAACTGGGCCTCGCGCGCGAAGCGCTGTTTGGCCGACGGATCCAGCGTGCTCGAGATCAACTTCACCGCCACCGACTGCTGCACGCCATCAATGCGCTCGGCCCGGTAGACGACCCCCATGCCGCCGGCGCCGATGCGCGCGATCAGGCGAAACCGTCCGACCGTGGTTCCCTCCAGCGAAGCTTCGGGCCCGGGCGTCGGCCCGAGCAGGGCGCGCGTGCTCGATTCCTGGTTCAATGCGCAATCCAGGTAGGCCTGAACCTCGGCGCGCAGCGCCCCGTCCGATCCGCAATGCTGATCGAGAAAGTCCGCGCGCGCCTGCGGCTCGAGGTCCAACGCCTGCGAGAAGATCCGGTAGGCCAGGGCGCGATCGGTCAGGGACGGCACGGCGGAAGCGTCCAGCGGGTCTTGGAGTTCATGATTCTCGAGTTTGATGATGGACGGAGCCGGCCGTTGCGCGCAAGCCCGGGAAGGGGGCGCTCGCGTCCGTGTAGTAGAATGGCCGGATGCTCAAATTCCTGTCGCGCTTGCCCCTGCGGGCGCTATACGCGTTTGCCGCGTTCCTGTATTGGCTGGCGTACTACGTGGTTCGGCACCGGCACAAGGTCATCGAGGAACAGCTCGCCAGGGTCTTTCCGGACATGAGCGAGGCGCAGCGTGCGGCGATCCACAAGCAGTACCTCAGGAATTTCTGCGACGTGCTGGTGGAGGTGCTGAAGTCGCTGTCGATGAGCGCCGCCGACATGACCGCGCGCGTGCGGATCTTGAACCTGGGCGTGGCCCGGGAGCACCTCGATGCGGGAAAATCGGTCATGCTGGTGACCTCGCACCAGTGCAACTGGGAGTGGCTGCTGCACGGCACGGTATTGCAATTGGGATACCCGATGGATGCGGCCTACAAGCCCCTGCACGACGCGTGGGCGGAGCGGCTGATGCTGGGCGTGCGCTCGCGCTTCGGCGCGCGCCTGATTCCCGCCAAGGATCTGCTTGCGGACTTCTTGCGCCGCCGCGGGGTCGTGCGCGCTCTGGCGATGAACGCCGATCAAGCGCCGGTTTCCACGGACAAGCGGTATTGGACCAAGTTCCTGGGCCAGGATACGGCCTTCTACATCGGCGCCGAGCAGATCGCGCGCGCCGCGCGGCTGCCCCTGCTGTACCTGGGAATGCGGCGGGTGCGGCGGGGTTATTACGAGGTCGAGGTGCAGCGTCTATGGGACGGGCGCGAGGCGCTCGGGCCCAACGGCATCACCGAACGCTACGCGCGCGCCTGCGAGGCGGATGTGCTCAAGAGCCCCGCGGATTGGCTGTGGTCGTACCGCCGCTGGCGCCTGAAGAAGCCCTTGTACGGCGCCGATTGATATCCGAATATCCGTGGTGGGCAGCCGCCCGGCAAGGAGAAATCCGATGAAGCTCGATGACAGCCGCCGCAGTGACAACGTCGAGGAAGGCAGCAGCTCCGGCGGCGGCATCCGCGGCATCCACCTGGGCCTGGGCGGCACGCTGGCGGTCCTGGTCGTTGGCTACTTCATGGGTGTGAGCCCCGCGACGCTCCTCGGCCTGTTGAACGGGGATACCCAGGGCGTCACCACAGCGACGCCGGTTCCGGCGCAGAACAACGATCCGCAGGTGGACTTCGTGCGCGCCGTGCTGGGAGAAACCGAGGACGTCTGGGGCGCCTACTTCCGGGACATGGGCAAGACCTACGTGCGCCCGAAGCTTCACCTCTTCGGCCGGTCGGTGGATTCGGCCTGCGGCCTGGCGAGCTCGGCGGCGGGACCCTTCTATTGCCCCGGCGACCAGAAGGTCTACATCGACCTGTCGTTCTACCGCCAGCTGGCCACCCAGTTCGGCGCGCCCGGCGACTTCGCACGCGCATACGTCATCGCGCACGAGGTCGGCCATCACGTGCAGAATCTGCTCGGCATCACCGACCGGGCGTCCCGGTTGGAACAGGAGTCGGGCAGGGTCGGGGCCAACAAGGTCTCCGTCATGGTCGAGCTGCAGGCCGATTGTTTTGCGGGGGTGTGGGCCGAGCAGGCGAATGCGGCGCGCAAGATTCTCGAGCCGGGCGATCTCGAGTCCGGGCTGCAGGCGGCCTCCTCGGTGGGCGACGACACGCTGCAACGGCGGGAGCAGGGCACGGTGGTGCCGGACAGCTTCACGCACGGCACGTCGGGGCAGCGCGTGAAGTGGTTCCGCCGCGGCTTCGAATCCGGGAAGATCGAGAACTGCGACACCTTCAACGCGGGCGCGTCCCTCTAGGCAACGCGCCGCCGCGCCCGGCCCGTCCTCGGCGTCAGGCGGCGTTGAGCTTTCCCTGAAGATGCCGGGCCAGATCCGCAATGGTCGGATGGTCGAACAGCTCGGTGAGGTCTATCATCCCGGGAAATTCACGATCGATGGTTTCGTGAATTTCGATGAGCTTCAGGGAGCTCGCGCCGATCTCGAAGAGGTTGTCGTCGACGTCGACCCGCTTGCCCGGCAGCGCGGCCTCGCAGATCGACTGCAGCCGGCTTTCGAGATCCGAACCGCTGACCCGTGCCGCGCCGCCCCGGGCCTGCCGCAGGGCCTCGAGTGCCGCAAGATCCGCATCGAATTCTCCGTCGATGTGCGCCTGTTCCAGCAGGTGGCGCTGGACTTTGCCGCTGGTGGTCTTGGGTATCCGCTTCACCGGAATGACCTGCGCGACCTCGAGTCCGGTGTGTTCGTTGATGAGGCGGCTGACGGCCGCGGCGGTGGGGAGGAAGTCTTCCAGGGAGCCCCGGTGCAGTACGAACACCACCAGCTCCTCGCCCTGCGAGCCCGGCTTCGCGACTCCCGCGGCCGCCACCTTGTTGAGGTCGAGACCCGGCGCGCGCGTGGCGATGTTCTCGAGATCATGCGGGTAGTAGTTCATGCCGTTGATGAAGATGATCTCCTTCGCACGCCCGGTGATGTACAGCGAGCCCTCGTGCAAGACGCCCAGGTCGCCGGTGTCCACCCATCCCTGCGGGTCGATGACGCGCGCGGTTTCCTCCGGATCGGCGAAATAGCCGCGGGTCACGGAAGGGCCGCCGATCAGGATGTGGCCCACCCGGCCCTCGGGCAGGGGCGCGCGGGCGTCGTCGGCGATGCGCACGGTGGTATTCGGCACTGCCTGCCCGACGCACATCAATTCCAGCACGTCCTTGGCGTCCTGCGGGTTGAGTTCGATCTGCGACCCGACGCCGAGGGCGCGCCGATTGACGCGGATCCACCGGTAATCCGCGTCGAGCGGCGGGAACGTCACGGCGAGGCAGGCCTCCGCCAACCCGTAAACCGGGAACATCGCGCTGTGCTTGAGTCCCGTGTAGGCGAGGGCGCGCATGAATTCGTCGCACAGTCGCACGGAAATGGGCTCGGCGCCGTTGTAGATCTGGCGAATGCTCGACAGGTCGACGTCGTCGAGCCGGCGGTTCCCCAGCACCTTCAGAAGGTGCCGGTAGCCGAAATTCGGCGAACACGTGAGGGTGACGCGCTTCCTGGAGGCCATCTGCAGCCACAGGATCGGCCGCCGCACGAACAGGTCGGTGGGCATCAGATTGATGTTCACGCGGTTGGCGAACTGAATCAGATACAGCCCGATCAATCCCATGTCGTGGGTGAGCGGCATCCAGCTCAAGGACACGTCCTGGTCGCCGAACTTGCCCGCGGCCGTTGCGCCGGCGGTGTTCGCGACGAGATTGCCGTGGGTCAGCATGACGCCCTTGGGCTCGCTGGTGGACCCGGACGAGAATTGAATGAAGGCGAGGTCGTCCGGCGCGGGGCGGTGCAGCTTGCCGGGTCGCGATATGTCCGTAATGGTCTCGACCAGGAAGCAGCGCGATTTGAGCTCGTCGAACAGCGCCGTCTCGCCCACCTCGGCCGCGAGCGCCGCCAGGCGCTCCAGATTCCTCGTGTCCGTGTAGAGCAGTGGTTTGCCGATCTTGCGCGCCACGCGCAGCAGCTTGTGGCGGTGCTCGTCGCTGATGCCGACGCCGAGCGGCACGGGGACGATGCCGCCGCAGAGCGCCGCCCAGAATCCATCCAGGAACTGCTCGTTGTTGTTGAGGAAGATGATCATCTTGTCGCCGCGTCCGGCGCCCATGGCCTGCAGGTGGTACAGGATGCCGAGGGCGCGCTCATGGACCTCGCCGTAGGTCAACCGGCGCTCGGAACTCTCGCCTTCGATGAACGTGACCGTCCGATCGGCCTTGCGGTTGTTTTCCAGGATCTCGACGTAGGTCTTTTCGATCATCGCATGGTCACCGTCATCATGAGGTTGGAGCGCGGGCGCAGGTTGATCTGCGCCTCGAGTTCGATGGGTTCGTCGTTGGTGCGGCGCAAATGGAAGCGCCGGGTCATCGTATGCAGGTGCACCAGCATCTCGAACATGGCCAGGTTCTCGCCGATGCAGTGGCGCGGGCCCACCGAAAAGGGGATGTAGGCGAACCGGTGGCGCTCGTCGGCGTCGGGGCCGGCAAATCGCGCCGGCCTGAATTCCTCCGGCTCGCTCCAGAACTCGGGATGCCGGTGCAGCAAATAAGGGCTGATGAACACGTCGGTGCGGGGCCCGATGGGGAAGCCGCCGAGATCGTCCGCCTCGATGGTGCGCCGGGTGAAGAGCCACCCGGGGGGGTATAGCCGGAGCGCCTCCTGCAGCACCTGATGGGCGAAGGGCAGCGATTCGGCCGCGTCGATCCCGAGCGGGCCGGCGACGCGATCGGCCTCGGCCGCGAGTTCCTCGGCGGTCTGCGGATGCTGGCTGATGAGATACCAGGTCCAGGTCAGGGCGGCCGCCGTGGTCTCGTGGCCCGCGACGATCAGGGTCATCACCTCGTCGATGATCTCCTTGTCGCCCATGGGCGCACCGCCGTCGCGGTCGCGCGCGTCCATGAGCATGCCCAGGAAGTCGAAGTGCGCCTGCGGCTCCCGGCGCCGCTGCTCGATCAGCCCGGCGACCAGCTTGGTCAGGGAACGGAAGCGGAATGCGAACCGCAAATCCCGGTTCGGATCCTTGGCGACCACCTCGAAGGGGTTGGCTCCCAGCTGCCGTTCGAGCCGCGCCAGGTCGGACCCGAAGATCGACTGCAGCACGATGTCCAGGATGAGCTCGCTGACGTCATCGGTCAGGTTCACCGGCTCGCCCGCCGCGGCCTTCGCCGCCCAGCGATCCGCGAACTTCTCGTTGACCCCCCGGATCAGGTCCCGGAATTGGTCCAGCACCCGGCGGTGGAAGCACGGCTGCATCATGCGCCGCTGGCGCCGCCAGAAATCGCCCTCGCTCGTCATGATGCCGTTGCCCAGCAGGATCTTCACCCGATCCATGCCTTCGCCCTTGGTGTAATTGCGGTGATTGGCGAGCAACACGCGCTTGACGTCCCGCGGGTGGTTGATGACGTAGTTGTAGACCCCGCGGCTGGGCGCGAAGATCCGATACACGTCGCCGAAACGCTCAAAACACTGGCGCAGCATGGCGAGCGAGGCTTCGTCCCCGCCGAGATCGAAGCCTTCGGCGGGGCCCGGGGGTAGGGTCATCGTCTGCATGCGCCATTGTAACGTAGCCGGCCCTTGCGCGGCCCGGCGGCCTTCCCGACAATGCCCTCGTGCCAAAAGAACCCGATGGTGGCGGCCTTCGCAACACGATCTACGAACAACAGACGCGCTCGAGCCGCCGGCTGACGCCGGGCCGACGCCTTCTATACCGGCTGCTCGTGCCGATCGGCGTCTCGCTGCTGCACCTGGTGTGGCGCTGGGCTCGGGTGGTGAGCGTGGCGGGCGCCGAGAACATCGCCCCCGTCCTAGCCAAGGCGCCGTCCTTCATTCCCGTGTACTGGCACCAGCATCAACTCTTCTGCATCCGGCAATTGCTGTCCATGCGCGCCAAGGGCGTGAAGCTCGGTTTCCTGATCAGTCCGTCGGTGGACGGCGAGATCGGCGCCATGATCGTGCGCCGCATGGGCGGTGAGGTGATTCGCGGGTCATCCTCCCATACGGGAGCGCGGGCGCTGCGCGACTACTACACGGCCCTGGTCCAGGACCACGTGTCGCCGGCGATCACGCCCGACGGGCCGCGCGGTCCGCCGTGGAAGTTCAAGCCGGGCGCGGTACTGCTGGCGCAGCTCTCGCAGAGGCCGATCATTCCGATGGCGTATGCCGCCTCGCGGGCCTGGAAGATCCAATGGGATCAATTCGTGATCCCCAAGCCGCTGGCCCGCATTGCCATCGCCATCGGCGAGCCGGTTTACGTAGCCAAGGGCCTGGACGCCGCCGCGCTCGAGCGCCATCAATCCGAAATGGAGGCCCGGCTCAAGTCGCTGTACGAGGACGCCAGGAGAGCGCTTGGTTAAATCGCATTTTTAACCTTATCAATACAATCGGTTAGCTTGTATTCCTGACAAGTTGTGCGAGAATCCGCTTCTATGTGCGGCATCCGGGTTTCCCCCGGAACTGTGTGACGCATTCGGTTTTAAGAATAAGTCGATGGCAAACTGTTGATCTGCAACCGCAATTATCTCTCGGGACCCTAGAAGGCGCATGGCGACAGCACCTAACGATCCCAGGCATCGCGACCTGTCCGCCTCGGATGTATTGTCGCCATTGACGTGGCCGAGACGGGGCGCGCGCCCGGCGGTCGGGCTCGACGTGATCTGCACCAAGATCGCGGTCGATTTTCAAGGCATGACCGAGGCGACCTTCGCCGACTGCATCCTGGCCGACCTGGAATTGCTGCGCGAGTCCACCCAGGCCGACACGGCCTTCCACATCGTCTTGGACGCCGACCTCACGACCTTCGCCGACGTGCAGGTGGCCCGCGGCATGCTGGCCACCGGCAACCCGGAGCAGCTGCGCGGGCAGACCCTGGAGACGCTGCCCTGGCTTCGCTCGCGGGTGGCGCCGCTGCGCGTCTCGGAATTTCGCGATACCGCCAAGCCCCGGCCCGATCAGACGGCCGACGCCGCCCGCTTCGGCGAACTCGGCATGGGCTCGGTGCTGATGATCACCTACTACGTCGAGGGGCATCCCGCCGGCATCCTGGGTATTGCCTGCGCGATGCCCTGCGAGACCTGGGACGTGCAGCTGCACCTGCTCATGAAGCTGGTCGGCAGCAGTCTCGCCACCGGACTGGAGCGCATCGAGATCAAACGCCACCTGCGCGACCTGGAGGAGCGCAATGAGCTCGCCCTCTACAGCGCGAATGACGGGCTCTGGGACTTCGACACCCTCAACAACCGGGTGTACCTGTCGCCGCGCTGGAAGGCGATGCTGGGATACGACGAGAACGACGTGGGCCAGGCGCCGGATTGGCGGACGCTGGTCCACTCCGACGACATGTCGCGGGTGCAGGCGGCGATCCGGGACCATGTGGCCGGCAAGACCCCCATTTTCGAGAGCCTGCACCGGATGCGCCACGCCACCGGCGAGTGGCGCTGGGTCATCAGCCGCGCCAAGGCAAGGGTCGACGAGAAGGGCCGCTTGCTGCGGCTGGTGGGGGTGGAACTCGACATCACCGAGCGCAAGCTGTACGAGGAGGCGCTGTTCCGCGAGAAGGAGAGCGCCCAGATCACCCTGCAGAGCATCGGCGACGGCGTCATCACGACCGATGCCAAGGGCGTGATCGACTACGTGAACCCGGTCGCCGAGGCGCTCTCAGGCTGGCGCCTCGAGGATGCCCAGGGCCGCGCGATCGAGGAGATCTTCCGCGCCTTCCACGAGGAGACCTGCGAGCCGCTGGAGAATCCGCTGGCGGTGGCCATCCGCCGCACCCGTTCGATCAAGTCGGTGCGGCCCATGCTGCTCATCCGCCGCGACGGCAACGAGATCTACGTGGAGAGCACCGCATCGCCCATCCGCGACGGCAGCGGGGCGGTGTCCGGCGGCGTGCTGGTGTTCCACGACGTGAGCGAGGCCCGCGAGCTCAATCGCCGGCTCTCCTACCACGCGAGCCACGACGTGCTCACCGGTCTGGTGAACCGCCGCGAGTTCGAGAACCGCATGGAGCGGGCGCTGAAGAGCGCCAAGGCCCATGAAACCTCGTACGCGCTGTGCTGCCTCGACCTCGACCAGTTCAAGATCGTCAACGACACCTGCGGCCACAGCGCGGGCGATGCGCTGCTGGGCCAGGTCGGCGCGCTGCTCAAGTCCAAGGTCCGCTGGCGCGACACGCTGGCTCGCCTGGGGGGCGACGAATTCGGCATTTTGCTCGAGAGCTGCACGCTGGATGAGGCCATGCGCACGGCAGAATCGCTGCGCGAGGCGGTCCGCAACTTCAAGTTCACCTGGGAAGAGCGCACCTTCCGTCTCGGCGCGAGCATCGGCGTGGTGCCGATATCCGCCGACAACGCCGACGTGGCCTCGGTGCTCTCGGCGGCCGACAGCGCGTGTCAGGCGGCCAAGGAGGCGGGCCGCAACCGCGTGCACAGCTTCGAGGAAAACGACATCGACCTCATGCGCAGGCGCCGCGAAATGCAGTGGGCCGCACGCATCAACAACGCACTCGAGGAGGACCGGTTCGAGATCTTCCGGCAGACCATATTGCCGCTGCAGGGACCGGATACCGGGGCGCACTACGAACTCCTGCTGCGCATGCGCGACGAGGCGGGCAAGATCGTCGCCCCATACGATTTCATCACGGCGGCGGAGCGCTACGGCATCACGCCGCAGATCGATCGCTGGGTGATCGAGAACGCGTTCAGATGGCTCGTGTCGGAGGCCGATGAGCGCGAGAAGCTCGCCATGTGTTCGATCAACCTCTCGGGTCAGAGCCTGGGCGACGACAAGTTCCTGCCCTATGTGATCGACCAATTCCATCGCAGCGGCCTCGATGCGACCAAGATCTGCTTCGAGATCACGGAGACCGCGGCGATCGCGAGCTTCTCCCAGGCCAACCGCTTCATCCAGGCGCTGAAGGAACTCGGCTGCAAATTCGCGCTCGACGACTTCGGCACCGGCCTGTCCTCGTTCGGCTACTTGAAGCACTTTCCGGTGGATTTCCTGAAGATCGACGGCAGTTTCGTCAAGGAGATCCTGCATGATCCCATCGACCGCGAAATGGTGAGGTCCATCAACGAGATCGGGCATCTGACCGGCAAGCAGACGATCGCCGAGTTCGCCGAGAATCTGGACATCATCAACATGCTGCGCAGCCTGGGCGTCGACTATGCGCAGGGTTACGGCGTCTCGCAGCCGCAGCGGGTGCTCAAGGCCGCCAACATCGCCTGAACGCGGGCGCCCGCCTCGCGGCCGAGCCCATGTCCCTCGTCAGTCCCGCCACTCGAAGCGCATCGAGAGGTCCGCCGCCTGCACGTCCTTGGTGATGCTGCCTACCGAAACGTAGTCCACGCCGGTCAAGGCGATGTCGCGGATGCGCCGCGAGGTGACGCCGCCCGAGGCCTCGAGCTTCAGGGGACGGGACGCGGCGCGATTGAGGTTCACCGCGGCGCGCATGTCCTCGAGCGAGAATTCGTCGAGCATGGCGATGTCGGCGCCGGCGGCGATCGCCTCGCCCAGTTCGTCGAGACTTTCGACCTCGACCTCGATGGGAACCGCGGCGCCCGAGGCGCGCGCGCCGGCCACGGCCGCGGCGATCGAGCCGGCGGCCATGATGTGGTTCTCCTTGATGAGAATCATGTCGTACAGCCCGAGGCGATGATTCCGGCCGCCGCCCACGCGTACGGCATACTTCTGCGCGGCCCGCAGGCCCGGGATCGTCTTGCGCGTGTCGAGCACCTGGCAGGGGGTGTCGGCGATCAAGGCGGAGTAGGCATGAGCCGCCGTCGCAGTGGCCGACAGCAGCTGCAGGAAATTGAGCGCGGTGCGCTCGGCGGTCAGCAGCGCGCGCGCCGGCCCCTGCACGGTGAACAGAACCTGGCCGGCGGCCACCTGGGCCCCCTCCGCCACGTTCCAGTCGATGCGCACCCGCGGGTCCACCTGGGCGAAGGTGGCGTTGACATAAGGCGCCCCGCACAGCACGGCGGCATTGCGGCTGATGACGGAAGCCCGGCCGAGCCGCTCCTGAGGAATGAGGGCCGCCGTCAGGTCGCCGCTGCCGATGTCCTCGGCCAGCGCCCGCGCGACCACGTCGGGCAGGTTCTGGGGTACCGGATTGGCTGGAGTCGGGGTCATGCGTTCGCCTAGTGGCCCGCGCCCTGGGCGGAGGCGCTCCAGAGCGGACGGGACTGGAAGTATCCGGGGTCACCCCCAATAATTCAACGATGTACCCGGCGGCACCGGCTTCTCCCTGCATCAACGTATGCTCCCTGGATGCGGATGGGAACTGCGTGGGCTGTTATCGTACAATCGACGAAATCGCCTGCTGGGGGTCCATGACCCCTGATGAACAGCGCGCAGTGCTGCGGCGGGCGGAGGGTCGGCGCGGCGTGGCGAGCCGGCTGGGCGGTGACGCGAGCGGGCGGGCGCAGGCGCCCAAGTGAGTCAATAATTCTGGAGTCGACTATGGATCCCATCGAACGAATCAAGTCTCAGCTGGCTTCCGCGCCCGTGGTGCTTTACATGAAGGGCACGCCGGACTTCCCCCAATGCGGCTTTTCGGCGCAGGCCGTGGGCGCCCTGCGGGCGGCCAAGGCGAACTTCGCACATTTCAACATTTTCGAAGATCCGGAAGTGCGCGACGCGCTGAAGCGCTATTCGAATTGGCCCACCTATCCGCAGCTCTACGTGAACGGCGAGCTGATCGGCGGCTGCGACATCGTGATGGAGATGCACCGGAGCGGCGAATTGAAACAGCTGCTGGCGGAAGCCGGCGCGGCCGCCGCCTGACCCCGCCCCACGCCGCCTGACGCCGCGCGGGTTCAAGGGTCGGTCGGCGTATCCGGCTCGCTTTCCAGGGGGCCCATCGACGCCAGGCGCTTGCGGCTGGCGTCGAATACGTGCTGGAACTGATTGCACACGATGCAGAACAAATCGGCCGTGCGCTCGGCGTCATAGGCTGCGGAGTGCGCCGACGAGGTGTCCCACTCGAATCCCGCCGCCAGCGTCGCCCGCATCAGCACCGTCTGACCGAAGGCGATGCCCCCCAGCGTTGCGGTGTCGAAACTCGTGAAAGGGTGGAAGGGATTGCGCTTGATCTGCGTGCGCAGCACGGCTGCATTCAAGAAGTTGAGATCGAAGAACGCGTTGTGGCCGACCAGCACGGCGCGGGTGCAATCGGCCGCGCGCACCGCATTGCGGACCTCTTTGAAGATGCGCTGCAGCGCGTCGTCCTCCGGTATCGCGGGGCGCAGCGGATGATGCGGATCGATTCCGTTCACGGCCATGGACGCCGGCTCGAGGTTTGAACCCGGAAACGGCACGACGTGATAGCGAAAGGTCTCGCCGCGCGCGAGCGTGCCGTCGCTGCGCATTTCGATCATGACCGCCGCGATCTCGAGCAGCGCGTCGGTCTGCGCGTTGAAGCCTCCTGTCTCCACGTCGACCACCACCGGGAGGAAGCCCCGAAAGCGCGTGGCGTACGTGATGGGCGGGACGCGGATCATGCGCGCGCCGCCGGCGCGAGCCGCCATGCAACGCGCTCGCCGCCGCGATAGGGCACGAGCGTGCCGTCGCCGAATTCGTATGATTTGGGTGCCACCCAGGATTCCTTGATCAGAGTGATGACGTCGGTGTGGCGCGGCAACCCGTAGAAGTCCGCGCCGAAATGGCTGGCGAACCCCTGCAGCCGGTCGAGCCGGCCCGCCTGCTCGAAGGCCTCCGCATAGAGTTCGATCGCCGCGTGGGCCGTGAACATGCCGGCGCAGCCCCAGGCGCTCTCCTTGGCCGCGCGTTCGTGCGGCGCGCTGTCGGTGCCGAGGAAGAACCTCGGATCGCCGGCGGCGGCGGCCATGAGCAGCGCCTCGCGATCCTCCTCACGCTTGAGGATCGGCAGGCAGTAATAATGCGGATTGATGCCGCCCGCGAAGAGGGCGTTGCGGTTGTGCAGAAGGTGCTGCGGCGTGATGGTCGCGGCCACGCCGGCGCGCGCCGTGCGGACGAACTCCGCGGCCCGGGCGGTCGTGATGTGCTCGAAGACCACGTGCAGCGCGGGGAACCGCTCGAGCAGGGGCGCTAGGACCCGATCGATGAACCTCGCTTCGCGGTCGAATACATCCACGTCGGCGGCGGCGACCTCGCCATGGACCTGCAGGACCATGCCGAGTTCCTCCATGCGGGCCAGCGCCGGATACGCCTTGCGGATGTCGGTCACCCCGGCATCCGAGTGAGTGGTTGCACCGGCGGGATAGAGCTTGACTCCGTGCACGATGCCCGACGCCTTGGCGGCGGTGATTTCCTCGGGCGGCGTGACGTCCGTCAAGTACAGGGTCATGAGCGGCTCGAAGCGCGACCCAGGGGGAAGCGCCGCGATGATCCGCTCGCGATAAGCCGCCGCCAGCGCCGTGGTCGTCACGGGCGGCTTGAGATTCGGCATGACGATGGCGCGGCCGAAGCGCGCGGCCGTGAACCCCACCACCGCGCGCAGCGCCTCCCCGTCGCGCAGATGCACGTGCCAGTCGTCGGGCCGTTGGATCGTGAGCGTGCTCACGGGGAGAGTGCGCGCCGGCCCGCAGCGGCAGCTCCGCGGGCCGGCGCGCCGCCGCGGCCGGAGCGGCGCGTTGCCGCGTCCGCAAACGGCCAGCCGCGGCCGATCAGCTCGATCGTGAATCGCACGCCGAAGCCGGTGATGTCGGTGGCAATGTGCGCGAGGCCGCCGGCGCGCGATCCCGCGGCGAGATCCACGTGCAGCCAAGGGATGGTCTTCGGAACGAAACGGCTCAGGAACCGGGCCGCCAGGATATGGTCGCCCTTGCCCTCGACCGCGCATTGCATCACGTCCGCCACCGTGCTTTCCAGATCGGAGTCGAAGTCCTTGTCCATGGGAAAGCACCACACGCGCTCGCCGCTGGCGCTGCCGGCCGCTTCGATCGCGTCGCGCAGTTCGGGCCGATTCGTGAATGCGCCGCTGTAGCGTTCGGTCAGGGCATAGACGCACGCGCCGGTCAGCGTGGCGTAGTCGATGATGGCGCGCGGCTTGACTCGCGCCGCGAGACAAAGCGTGTCGGCGAGCACCATGCGGCCCTCGGCGTCGGTGTGAATCACCTGTATGGTGGTGCCGTTCAATGCGCGGACCACGTCCTGCGGCTTGTACGCTAGCGGCCCGATCCGGTTCTCGGTGATGGCGAGCCAGCAATCGACGGGGATCGGCGATCGCAGGGCATGCAGCGCATAGAGGCTGCCGACCGCCACGGCGCTGCCCTCCATGTCGATGTGCATGTCGAGCATGCTCTTGTGGGTCTTGAGGTTGGTGCCGCCGGTGTCGAAGCAGATCCCCTTGCCCACCAGGCTCAGGGGGCCAAGCCCGGCCCGAGCGCCGTGAGCGCGGCCGGCGCGAACCGCCTTCGGGCGAAAGGCAAGGTGCACGATCCCGGCGTCGCGCGTCGCGTTGCCTTGCGACACCGCGAGAAAGGCCCCCGCGCCGAGCCGCCGGAGCTGCGGCTCGCCGTAGAACTTGAAGCCCAGCCCCAGCCGCCGCGCGAACTCCGCCAGCAGTCGGCGGTACCCCGCCGCGTCGAGGGTATTCGGCGGCAGCGCGGTCAGCCATCGCGCCAGGTTGTTGCCCGCGGACGTGGCCAGAGTGACGTCGAGACCCGAGAGCTTGCGTGCGGCCAGGTCGATGCGCGCGGGTGGACGATGCGGTTTGGGCTCGCTCTTGAACGTCGCGAATTGAAATGCCGCGGCCTGCAGCGCAGCGACCATGGCGTGCATCGCGGTGTCCGGCGCGAACTCGGCGCCGCCGCCGGCGCATACCAGCAAGGTCTCGGGTTCACCTTCCAGCGCGGCGCGGGCGATCCGCCCCGCGGCCTGCAGCATCTCGAAAGTCCCTTCGGCCGGGGCGAGGCAGGCCGCCACAACCAGGGTTTGCGCGCGCGCCCCGATGCGAATCTGGACGATGTCGCCGGGTTTGCGTGGCTTGCGGCGGTACAGATCCCGCACCGGAGGCGGAAGGGGCAGCGTATTCCACACGTTCGGATCGGCGGAAGCGGGTAGCAGAACGACGACGCACGCATGACGCGTGAATGTCGACTCGGTCGGAGGCGCCCTCAATTGGCGCACCGGGACCAAGAGCGAACTGAGGGGCAGGCGAATCGGCATATCCATTAATCCGCAAGCGTCACGAGGCTACCACCGCCCGATCCTTGCTTGACCGTGAAAAATCAAACCCCGAAGATACCGCTGCTGAAATTCCAAGTGGCGGTCAGCGCACTGGCGCTGTAACGTGTCTGCCATCTTAACAGGACACATAGGGCTGTGCATGGGCGCATCATTGAGTCCGGCACAGCGGGGCTCCATATGACACCGAAATCGCCGTTCGAAGACATCGACCCCACGGAAACTCAGGAATGGCTGGATTCGATCGACTCGGTGCTGCGCGCGCAGGGACCTGAGCGGGCGCAATTCCTGCTGGAAAAACTGGTGGATTTCACGCGCCGCTCGGGCACCTATCTGCCGTTCAAGCCGAACACCGCCTACCTCAATACCATTTCGAAGGTTCAGGAGCCGGAATATCCCGGCGACCGCTCGCTGGAACGGCGCAACGAAGCCTATATGCGCTGGAACGCCCTGGCCATGGTGGTGCAGGCCAACCGGCAGAATTCCGAGTACGGCGGTCACATTGCGACCTACGCGTCGGCGGCGACCTTGTACGAAGTCGGTTTCAACCATTTCTGGCGCGCCAAGAGCGCGACCCATCCCGGCGACATGGTGTTCATTCAGGGGCACTCGGCGCCGGGAATCTACGCGCGCGCCTATCTCGAGGGGCGCCTCGACGAGAGTCACCTGCTGCGTTTTCGCCAGGAGGTCCGCGGCGGAGGATTGTCCTCCTACCCGCATCCGTGGCTGATGCCGGCCTTTTGGCAATACCCCACCGTTTCCATGGGCCTGGGGCCCATGACTGCGATTTTCCAGGCCCGCTTCGTGCGCTATCTGGAGCATCGCGGCATCGTGCCGCCCTCCGACCGGAAGGTGTGGGCGTTTCTCGGCGACGGCGAGATGGACGAGCCGGAGTCGATGGGCGCCCTCACCATGCCGGTGCGCGAGAAGCTCGACAACCTGGTCTTCGTCATCAATTGCAACCTGCAGCGCCTCGATGGGCCGGTGCGCGGCAACGGCAAGATCATCCAGGAGTTGGAGGCCGCCTTTCTGGGAGCGGGCTGGAACGTCATCAAGGTGGTGTGGGGATCGCGCTGGGATCCTCTCCTCGAACGGGACCAGGATGGCCTTCTGAAGCGCCTCATGGAGGAATGCGTCGACGGCGAGTACCAGAACTTCAAGTCGAAGGGAGGCGCCTACACGCGCGAGCACTTCTTCGGCAAGTATCCCGAATTGAAGGCCATGGTCGCCAACATGTCGGACGACGAGATCTGGCGCCTCAACCGCGGCGGCCACGATCCGCAAAAGGTGTACGCGGCCTATGCCTCGGCGATGGCGCACAAGGGCGCCCCGACGGTGATCCTGGCGAAGACGGTGAAGGGGTTCGGGCTGGGCAAGGCGGCCGAGGGCCTGAATTCCGCGCACCAGCAGAAAAAGCTCGGCGACGACGATCTCAAGGAAGTACGCGACCGCTTCAATATCCAGATCTCCGACGAGGAGATCCAGGGGCTCACGTTCCGCAAGCCCGCGCCGGACAGCGAGGAGATGAAGTACCTGCAGGGGCGCCGTGCCGCGCTGGGCGGTTATCTCCCGGCGCGCAGCGCGGCGGCGCCGGCGTTGAACGTGCCGCCGCTCGAGGCGTTCAGCGGCCTCACCGAGGCAAGCGGCGATCGGGAATTTTCCACCACCATGGCGCTGGTGCGGATGCTCACCATTCTCATCAAGGACAAGAACATCGGCCGGAACGTCGTGCCCATCGTGCCGGACGAAGCCCGCACCTTCGGCATGGAAGGGATGTTCCGTCAGGTCGGCATCTACTCCTCGGTGGGACAGCTTTACACGCCGCAGGACGCGGATCAGCTGATGTTCTATCGCGAGGACAAGAAGGGACAGATCCTGGAGGAAGGCATCAACGAGGCGGGAAGCCTCTGCTCGTGGCTTGCCGCCGCCACCGCGTACTCGAATCACGGCGTCAGCATGATTCCCTTCTACATCTATTACTCGATGTTCGGGTTCCAGAGAGTCGGCGACTTCATCTGGGCGGCGGCCGACAGCCAGGCGCGCGGCTTCCTGGTCGGCGGCACGGCCGGCCGCACCACGCTCGCGGGCGAGGGGTTGCAACACCAGGACGGCCACAGCCATTTGCTGGCGAGCACGGTGCCGAATTGCGTGGCCTACGATCCGACCTTCGCGTATGAGTTGGCCGTGATCGTGCAGGACGGCCTGCGGCGGATGTACCAGGACCAGGAAAACGTCTTCTACTACATCACGTGCATGAACGAGAATTACGCGCACCCGGCATTGCCGGCGGGCGCCGCCGAGGGCGTGTTGCGGGGAATGTACCGCGTGCGGGCCGGCGGGAAGAAGAAGATCCGGGCCACGCTGTTCGGATCGGGAACCATCTTGCGCGAGGTGCTGGCGGCGGCGGAGTTGCTCGAAGCGGACCACGGCGTGGCGGCGGACGTGTATTCGGCCACCAGCTTCAGCGAATTGCGCCGGGACGCTCTGGCGACCGAACGCTGGAATCTGATGCATCCGGGCGACGAGCCGCGGACGACCTATGTGCGCCAGGCGCTGGAAGGCAGCGTCGGCCCGTACATCGCCGCGACCGACTACATGAAGACCGTCGCGGACCAGATCAGGGCGTGGGTGCCCGGACGCTACGTCGTGCTCGGCACCGACGGGTTCGGCCGCAGCGACTCGCGCGCGGAGCTGCGGCGCTTCTTCGAGGTGGACCGGTATTACGTGGTCGTGGCTGCGCTCAAGGCATTGGCGGATGAAGGCAAGGTCCCGAAGGCCGCCGTGACGAAGGCCATGAAGACCTACGACATCGATCCGGAAAAGCCCAATCCCTTGTCGGTCTAGGCGGACAGCGTGGCAAATTCAATCGAAGTCTCGGTTCCCGACATCGGCGGTTTCAAGAACGTCGACGTGATCGACGTCCTGGTGAAGAGCGGCCAGCAGATCGAAAAGGAAACGCCGCTCATCACGCTCGAAACCGAAAAGGCATCCATGGACGTCCCGTCCCCGACGGCGGGCCGGGTTGCCGACGTCAAGCTCAAGGTCGGAGACAAGGTTTCCGAAGGTTCGCTGATCTTGATGCTCGAGACCGCCGGCAGCGGCGGCGCCGATGCCGGACCGGCCACGGGGGCGCCACAGAGCGCATCCGCACCGGCCAAGGCGGACGCCTCCGACGATTCCAGGCGGCCACCCGCGTCCGCGCCTGCGCCCGCGCCCCCGAGAGCGGCCGGGATCGAGCCCTCGGGCCCCCCTGCGGGTGGGGCGCCGCCGGGGCGAACCGCCGCGGCGCCGGTCGACGAATCCGCCTTCTCCAAGGCCTATGCCAGTCCTTCCGTGAGAAAGTTCGCGCGGGAGCTGGGCGCCGACCTCGGCCGGATCGGCGGCACGGGTCCCAAGGGGCGGATCACCCAGGAGGACGTCAAGGCCCACGTAAAGCAAATCCTCACCGAGCGGCCCGGCGCCGCGGCCGGCGCCGGCGGTTCAGCTTTGCCGAAGGTCCCGGAGGTGGACTTCGCCAAATTCGGCGCGGTGGAGGTGAAGCCGCTGTCCCGCATCCAACGGATCTCCGGCGCGCGGCTGCAGGCGAGCTGGCTCAATCTGCCGCACGTCACCCAGAACGACGAGGCCGACATCACGGATCTCGAGGCGGTCCGCGCCGCGTTGAAGGACAAGGCGGCGCAGGAGGGCGTGAAGCTCACCCCGCTGGTGTTCATCATCAAGGCGTGCATCGCGGCGCTGCAGAAGTTTCCGCGCTTCAATGCCTCGCTCGACGCCTCCGGTGAGAACCTGGTTCTCAAGAAGTACTTCCACATCGGCTTCGCCGCCGACACGCCGAACGGCCTGGTCGTGCCCGTGGTCCGCGATGCGGATCGGTACGACATCTTTCAGATCGCGCGCGTGCTCGGCCAGATGTCCGAGAAGGCGCGTGCCGGAAAATTGACCGCGGCCGAGATGCAGGGCGGCTCGTTCACGGTGTCGAGCCTCGGCGGAATCGGCGGCACTTCATTCACCCCCATCATCAACGCGCCCGAGGTGGCGATCCTCGGCGTCGCGCGGTCGAGCCAGAAGCCGGTGTACGAGCGCGGCGGCTTCATTCCGCGGCTTATGCTCCCGCTGTGCCTGTCCTACGACCATCGCGTCATCGACGGCGCGGAGGCGGCTCGCTTCATCGTCTTTTTGAGCAAGACCCTGAGCGACGTCAAGGCGCTGGTATGAGCGCGTACGAGGTTCGAATCCCCGACCTGGGCGAGGCGAAGGGCGTCACGGTGGTCGAGGTGCTCGTGGCCGTGGGCGCCGCCGTCAAGAAGGACGATCCGCTCGTCACGCTCGAGACCGAGAAGGCGTCCATGGACGTGCCGGCGCCGGTGGCGGGTGTGATCGAATCCATCCTCGTGAAGAAGGGCGACGCGGTGGCGTCGGGCACGCCGATTGCGACCTTGACCGTGGCCGATGCCGCCCAGCCGGGCGATGCCCCCCAACGGGGCGAGGCCGCGCAACCTGCCGAGGCGGCCAAGGCCGCCGGAGCCGCGCCCGCGGCGCCGCCCGCTCCGTTGCCGGCGGCATCCGCTCCGCGCGCCACGGCGGCGCAGGCCGGGCCGCCGTCCGCCGGCGACGCGCCGCCCGGCGCTCTCGACCTGATCGTCCTCGGCGCCGGGCCCGGCGGCTACACGGCCGCATTCCGCGCCGCTGATCTCGGGCTCAAAGTGACTCTGATCGAACGGTGGCCGACGCTGGGCGGAGTCTGCCTGAACGTCGGATGCATCCCCTCGAAGGCGCTGCTGCATGCCGCGAAGGTGATCGAGGAGACGCATGAGATGGCTGAAAACGGCATTGCCTTCGGCCCTCCCGCCATCGATCTGGACAAGCTTCGCGGCTGGAAGAACCGCGTGGTTGCGAAGCTGACCGGCGGGCTCAACGGCCTCGCCAGACAGCGCAAGGTGGACGTGGTGCGCGGCACGGGCCGGTTCGTCGGGCCGCATTCCCTCGAAGTGCAGACTCCCGAGGGAGCGCGCCGGCTGGATTTCAAGCAATGCATCATCGCCGCCGGATCCGAGTCGGTGCGCCTGCCGGGCCTGCCGGACGATCCGCGGGTCATCGATTCGACCGGTGCGCTGGAACTGCCCCCCGGCTGCAAGCGGATGCTGGTGATCGGCGGCGGCATCATCGGGCTGGAGATGGCCTGCGTCTACGATGCGCTCGGTACGTCGGTGAGTGTGGTCGAATTGAGCGACGGCCTGATGCCGGGCACCGATCGGGACCTGGTCCGGCCCTTGCAGAAGCGCATCGAAAAACGCTACGAGCGCATCATGCTCAACACCAAGGTCGCGGCCCTGGAGCCGCGCGCCGGCGGATTGCACGCGACCTTCGAGGGCCCCAATTCACCCCAGCCGCAGGAGTTCGACCGGGTTCTCGTCGCCGTGGGCCGCAGCGCCAACGGCAATGCCATCGATGCCGCCGCCGCCGGCGTCGCGGTGGACGGCCGCGGAATCATCGGCGTCGACCGGCAGATGCGCACCAATGTCGCGCATATCTTCGCCGTCGGCGACATCGCGGGTGCGCCGATGCTGGCCCACAAGGCCACGCACGAGGCGAAGGTGGCGGCCGAGGCGGCCGCGGGCCACAAGGCGTCTTTCGACGCGCGATGCATTCCTTCCGTCGCTTACACCGATCCCGAGATTGCCTGGGTGGGCGTGAACGAAACCGCGGCGAAGGCGCGCGGCATGGAGTACGGCAAGGGCGTGTTTCCGTGGGCCGCGAGCGGACGTTCGCTCGCCATCAATCGCGACGAGGGCTTCACCAAGATTCTTTTCGACCAGGCCACGAAGCGGGTCATCGGCGGCGGAATCGTCGGCACCAATGCGGGCGAGCTCATTGCCGAAGTGGGGCTCGCCATCGAAATGGGCGCGGATGCCGCGGACATCGGCCTGACCATCCATGCGCATCCCACCCTGTCGGAGACCGTGGCGTTTTCGGCCGAAGCGTTCGAGGGCACCTTGACGGACCTGTACATTCCCAAGCGCTAGAAGCCTGTCTGCGTAATCTACGCGGCCGCGCCGGCGCAGACTCTTCAGCGCGAGAGTTCGCGGGCCAGCCACGCCTTGCCGGCGGCCCAGCGCCGGCTGACGGTGGCGCCGGAGAGCTTCATGGCCTGCGCGGTCTCCTCGATGGACATGCCTCCGAAGACGCGCAATGAAACGACCTCGGCCGCGACATCGTCGTATTCCTGCAGTTCCGTGAGCAGAGTATCGACGTCGAGCGCGTCGTACGCGGCATCCACGCCGCCGAGATTGGTGTCGCTCAGGGTGACGGGCACGCCGCAGTCGCGCTTCGCGGCGCGGTGGCGCCGCGCTTCGTCCACCAGCGCCTGGCGCGTGATGCGCGCGGCCATCGACATGAAGTGGGTGCGGTCCTGCCAGCGCATCTCGTTCAGGCCCGCGAGCCGCAGATACGCCTCATGGACCAGTGCGGTGGGGCGGATGGTCAGGTGCCTTTCCGAGCGCAGCTCGCGGACCGCGATGGCATGAATGTCGCGGTACAAATGGGTCAGCAGGCGATCCAGCGCCTCGCGGTCGCCGCTCGACCATCGCTCGAGCAATTCCACGGTATTGGACGGGTCGCTGGAGTCTGTCATCCTGTTCGGCAGTAACCGCGGTCCCGGCAATCAAATTTCCACGGGCGCTCTCGCACAACTTAGACTCTACCATGACTTCGGGTGTGACCCGATGGGTTACGAGGTAACATAACGCGCTGCGGCGGCGCGAATGGAGCACCCGGGGTGCCTTTGAGATTTCACAAGTACCAGGCCTTGGGGAACACCTACCTGGTGGTCGAGCCCGGAAGCGACGAGGCCGTCTCGGAGGCCTTGGTGCGCAGGCTCTGCGATCTCCACTACGGCGTCGGGTCCGACGGGGTCCTGATCGGCGGACCCGGCACGCGAGCGGGATTCTCCCTGGCCATCTTCAATCCCGACGGTTCGGAAGCGGAGAAGAGCGGCAATGGCCTGCGGATCTTCGCGCGTTACCTGTGGGACAGCGGGCGGGTCGGTGCGGAGCCCTTCGAGGTGGCCACCAAGGGGGGGACGGTGCGTTGCCGCATCGAGGGATCGGGCCGCGCCATCGCGGTGGACATGGGCAACGCCACCTTCTGGAGCGCGAACATTCCCGTGGCGGGCGTTCCCCGCGAGGTGGTCGACGAGGAGCTGCGCGTCGGATCGCAGGTGTTGCGCTTCACCGGCGTGAGCGTGGGGAATCCGCATTGCGTCATTCTGGCCGACGAGATCGGGCCCGATCTCGCCCAACGGCTGGGCCCTCTCATCGAGCGGCACGAGATCTATCCCAATCGCACCAATGTGCAGTTCGTCAAGGTGATCGATCGCTCACGCATTCGGCTGGAGATCTGGGAGCGGGGCGCCGGCTACACCCTGGCGTCGGGCAGCAGCAGCTGCGCCGCGGCTGCGGCGTGCGTGCGCCTCGGGAAGTGCGACGGCCGCATCACCGTCGAAATGCCCGGCGGTGAGCTCAACATTGCCGTATCGCCCGAGTTCGCCGTCCGGATGGTCGGTCCGGCCGAGAAGATCGCGGAAGGCGTGATGTCGCCCGAGTTTTTCGCGCCGGTGGCCGGCGCGGCGCGCGGCGGCTGAACCCGCAGGTCGCGGGCACGCGGGATGCGCGACATGCGGGCGCATCGCGGAACCTGCGCCGGTCAAACGCTCGCGAAAAACTGCGGAGCGATGCGCCCCTTCAGCGTGTGCTCGAATCCCGAGGCGAGCCGCAGCAGCTTGGGCTCGCTGTAGGCCCCGGCGAAGAAGGAGAGACCGATGGGCAAGCCGCGGTGCAGGCCGGCCGGCACCGTGATGTGCGGATATCCGGCAACCGCAGCCGGAGTGGAACATCCGCCCGGATCGGAATCGCCGTTCACGGGATCGATCAGCCACGCCGCGCCCGAGGTGAGCGCGACGATGGCGTCGAGACGGTGCTGCTTCAACACGGCGTCGATGCCTTTGCGGCGGGCGGCGTCCAGGCAGGCGCTTCGAGCTTTGCGATAGGCCGCGTCCCGCAGGCCGCCTTTGGCGTCCGACTGGCGGAGCAGTTCTTGATCGAACAGGGCGAGCTCGGCGCCCGAGTGCGCCTCGTTGAAGCGAATCAGCTCCGCCAGGGAGCGCACCGGGAATCCGCCCGGCATGCGTTCGAGATACGCGTTCAAATCGGCCTTGAACTCGTACAGCAGCACCTCCTGCTGCGCGGCCGAGGGGATTTGCGCAGGAAGGTCTGCGGGATCCACCACGACGGCGCCGGCGCCCCGGAGCGCGTCGACGCAGCGGCTGAGATGTGCATCGAGCGGCGCGTTATCGGCAAAGAATTTGCGCGCAATGCCGAGACGCGCGCCGCGCAATCCCTGCGGATCGAGGTACCGCAGGTAATCGTCCTCGGCGTGATCGCCCGCCTCGACGCTCGCCGCATCGCGGGAATCGCGGCCGGCGATGATCCCGAGCAGCAGCGCCGCATCGCGCACCGAGCGCGCCAGCGGTCCGGCCGTGTCCTGGCTGTGCGCGAGCGGTACGATTCCGGTGCGGCTCACCAGGCCGACGGTGGGCTTCAATCCGACGATGCCGTTCACGGAAGCCGGGCTCACGATCGAGCCGTCGGTCTCGGTGCCGATGGCGGCGGCACACAGGTTGGCGCTCACGGCGACCGCCGATCCCGAACTGGAGCCGGAGGGCGATCGGTCGAGCGCATAGGGGTTTCGCGCCTGGCCTCCGCGGGCGCTCCAGCCGCTGGTGGAGTGGGCCGAGCGGAAATTCGCCCATTCGCTCATGTTGGCCTTCCCGAGGATGACGGCGCCGGCGGCGCGCAGGCGCGCGGCGAGCGGCGCGTCCTCGGCGGCATACCAGCCCTCGAGCGCCAGCGATCCGGCGGTGGTCATCATCCGGTCGGAGGTCTCGACATTGTCCTTGATGAGCACGGGAATTCCGTGCAGAGGCCCGCGCGCTCCCTTCGAATGCCGTTCCGCGTCGAGCGCGGCGGCGGTATCGAGCGCGGCCGGATTGGTTTCGATCACGGCACGCAATGCCGGCCCGGCGCGATCAAGGGTGCGAATCCGCTCGAGATAAAATTGGGTCATGGACAGCGACGTCAGCCGGCCGGCGGTGCACGCCGCGGCCAGATCATCGATCGTCGCCTCCTCGAGCATCGGGGAGGAGGCGGCGCGCAACTGCGCGCCCGGCAGGGCCAGCGAGCCCAAGGCGCTTGCGAGAAAATGTCGCCGGTCCATGCTTGGGAAGTCCTCCAACCGAAGGCGGGCCGATCGCATGATAGCGCGGCGCCATCCGGCAGGTAACCCGCCGATTTGCATTCGCACCGCGTCTGCATTAGGTTTCGGCAACGGAGTCAAACCATGATCACGGTCTATTCTGACCAGCATTTTCTTCGAAACGTGCGCACCGAATTGTACGCAGGCGAGCTGGTGCCGCCGCATGAATGCGCGCAGCGGGCCGAATTCGTCCTCGAACGGGTGCGGGCGACGGGCCTCGGCGAGGTGATGCCACCGGCCTCGTTCGGACGGGAGCCGGTGCTGCGCGTCCACGACGCGCAATTCGTCGATTTCCTGCGCACGGCATGGAGCGACTGGCTGGCTGCCGGCAATCGCGCCGAGGCCATTCCCGACTGCTGGCCGGCGCGCCGCATGGCGCAGCGCGTGCCGCATTCCATCGCCGGAAGGCTCGGGTATTACGCCATGGCCGCGGAGACCTCGATCAGCGCCGGCACCTGGGAGTCGGCGTGTGCAAGCGCGGATGTCGCGCTCACGGGGGCGTCGCTTCTGACCCGCGGCGAGCGGGGCGCCTTCGCGCTGTGCCGGCCGCCCGGGCACCACGCGGCGCGGGACCTCTACGGCGGCTATTGTTTTCTCAACAATGCCGCCATCGCCGCGCAATACCTGCGGGATCATTACGCCGAGCGGGTGGCGATCCTGGACGTGGACTTCCATCACGGCAACGGCACGCAGGACATCTTCTACGATCGTGCGGATGTGCTGTATTGCTCGCTGCATGGGGATCCGATGGAGGCGTTTCCCTATTTCTCCGGCTATGCCGATGAGATCGGCGGCGGCGCGGGCGCCGGCTTCAACTTGAATCTGCCCCTGCCGCGCGGCAGCGATTTCGCCGCCTGGCGCGCGGCGCTAACGACGGCGCTGGACCGCATCCGGCAATTCGCGCCGGGGGCGCTGGTGGTGTCGCTGGGCGTTGACACCTTCGAAAACGACCCCATCAGTTTCTTCAAGCTCAAGGCCGCCGACTTCACGACCTACGGCGGGCTCATCGGCGCGCTCGATGTGCCGACGCTGTTCGTGCTGGAGGGCGGCTATGCCGTTGCCGACATTGGCGTCAATGCGGTGAACGTGCTCCAGGGCTTCTCGTGAGCCTTCGCGATTGGGTGCAGGCCGGGCGCAGGCTGGGCGCCAGCGACCTGCACCTCGAGGGAGGCAGCCCCTTGGTGGCGCGCGTCGGCGGCGAGCTGCGGCCGGTGGGCAGCGCCATTGCCGGCGCGCTGTTGGCGCAAGTGGGCAAGGATACCCTGGGCGCCGGCTGGTCGCAGTTCATGGAGCGCGGTTCGGCGGACGTCTCGCTGGTGGTGGGGGGCACCCGCTGCCGCATCAATCTGTATAAGACGATTCGCGGTCTGGCGGTCGCGGTTCGGCTGCTCGCGCCCTCGGTGCACGACCTGCGCACCTGCAATCTGCATCCCGACCTTCGCAAGCTGATCGAGCCCCTCACGGGTCTGGTGGTGATTTCCGGGCCCACGGGCTGCGGAAAGTCCACGACGCTCGCCGCCTTGATCGAGGAGCTGAACGCGACGCGGCCCCGGCACATCATCACGCTCGAGAGCCCTCTCGAGTACCTGTTCGTCAACCGCCGCTCCTTCATCAGGCAGCGGGAGATTCCGACGCACTCCCCGAGTTTCGAGCAGGCCATCGTCGATGCCTTGCGCGAGAATCCGGATGTGCTGGTGATCAGCGAGATGCGCACTCCCGAGGTCATCCGGTTGACGCTGAACGCCGCGGAAACAGGTCATCTCGTCCTCGCGACCATGCATTCCTCCACCTGTGCGGAAAGCTTGAGCCGCATCTGCATGGCCTTCCCGCCCGACATCCAGGCGAACATCCGCGCGCAGCTCGCCGATTGCCTGGTGGGGGTGGTCTGCCAGCGCCTGGAACTGCTGGAGGCGCATCAGTTGCGCGTACCGCGCTGCGAGGTGCTGCTGGCGAGTTCCGGCGCGAAGGGGGCGATTCGCTCGGGACAGTTCAGCCAGATCGCCAACGTCATTCAGTCCGGCGGAGACGACGGCATGTGGACCTTCGACCGCTATCAGCGCTGGATGGAACAGCAGCGGGACTGGGTTCGCGCACCGCCGCCGAGCGCTGTTGCCGATGAATCGACCGCTCCGCCGCCGGCTCTCAAGCCCTCGCCGAAACCGGCTCGGCCGGCGGCGCCGCAGCCCGTGTCGGTCGAGCAAGGGCCGATCGAGATTTCCATCGACGAGGAGTTCGATCTGACCGAGCTCGCCAAGCGCATCGAGCAGCGCACGCGTTGATGGGCTGCGCCGGCTCCTGAACAGCCGGTAGCCGCCGCTCGCTGTCGGTGTACCGAGACGTCAGTGTTGGGAGACAGTTGCTGACGGACCGGCAAACCGATGGAGTGCCCCGGAGAACGGCAAACCAGGGCGCTGATGTACTTAAATCCTTTGCTGATGTGGTGCCGGGGCTGCCCCGGGGTCGTGGCTGTCGCGGGGATGCTCACGCTGTCGGCCTGCGGGGGCGGAGCAAGTCAAGGGTCGAGCGCAGCGGCCGCGCCTGCCGCGGGGGCGCTGAGCCGGACGGCCACCTCCAGTTCGCCGGCCACTTCGAGTTCACCGGCCACCTCGCGTGCACCGACCACGTCGAGTCCGCCGCCGCCGAGTCCGCCGGCCAAGGCGCAACCGGCGACGCTCGCCTTCGCGGCCGGCGCGTACACGGTGGCCGAAAATGCAGGATCGCTGACGGTGACCGTCGCCCGCAGCGGCGGGGCCAGCGGCGCCGTCAGCGTGGGGTATGCCAGCGGCGGCGGCACCGCGGTTGCCGGCGCCAACTACGTGGCCACTCACGGCACGCTCAACTGGGCGAACGGCGATTCGGCATCGAAATCGTTCTCGATCCCGATCATGAACGTTCCGGCCATGTCGGCCAATGAAGTCTTTTCCGTGACCTTGTCGGCGCCGGCGGGCGGCGCCGCGCTGGGATCGGTCGCGACTGCCACGGTGACGATCACGCCGGTCGCGAGCCAAGCGGTCCTGGCGATTCGGGTGTCCGGCAACCACCTCATCGATGCGAACGGCAACACCGTCCAGCTGCGGGGTGTCAACGTCAGCGGTCTCGAATCCGTCGCCATCCAGGGTTGGGATCCGGGCAACCCCTGGGGCGGGCAGACCGGCGATTCCACGCCGAATTGGGCGACGATCAAGACCTGGGGTGTCAACGCCGTTCGCCTGCCGCTCAACGAGGCGTCGTGGCTGGGACTCTCCTGCATCGACATCGGCGGCGCCGGCGGCACTCCCGGTGCGATCATCAAGGCAGATCCGGGCGCCAACTACCGGGCGACGGTGGCACAGAGCGTCGCCGGCGCCACCGCCGCGGGCCTGTACGTCATTCTGGATCTTCATTGGGCGGCGCCCAACGACGGCGCGACGCCCGCGTGTCCGACAACGCAGAATCCCATGGCCGACGCGGATCACTCGGCCGCGTTCTGGCAATCGATCGCCGACCAATTCAAGACCAATCCCGCGGTGATCTTCGAACTGTTCAACGAGCCGTTCCTGAATTCGGCCGCGCTGGTCGGCAACGCGCCGTGGCCCGATCTGCTCGACGGCGGCGCGGTGACTCAGTTGTATTTCGACGGGGGCTCCGGGGTGATGAACCTGACCTGGTCGACCGCGGGCATGCAGTCGCTGCTCGACGCCGTGCGCGCCACCGGGGCGACCAATGTCGTGCTGACCTCCACGCTCGCCTACTCGTCGCAAATGGACGGCTGGCTCAAGTACAAGCCCACCGATCCGGCCGGTCAGCTGGGTGCGGTGTGGCACGCGTATCCCTCATCGCAGTATCCGAGCCAGGTGTCCTGCGTGGCCGACGACATCGTCAAGGTGTGGCTGCCGCAGTGTTCGGCGCTGGAAATGGCCGCCGTGAAGGAGATCCTGGCGGCCGGCTATCCGGTGGTGGCGACGGAATTCGGGGATGCCATCGGCGGTTCGGCGCCATGGGCCTCCGCGCTATTGCCCTTTGCCGACGCCAACGGCATCAGCTACCTCGCATGGACCTGGGATGTCTGGCCGGGCGCGTCCGCCAATGTGTTGATCACCGATGCCGCCGGCAGTCCCACGCCCGGATTCGGTGCGTATGTCAAGCGGCACTATCTCTGCAGGACCTCATCCGACTCCTGTCCCTGATTCGCAGCCGCGGCGCGGGCGGGAATCGACCGGCGCCAATTTGTGCTACAAATTGGCGGGCGCACTCGCCATTTCACGGGAAATCCACGCATGTCCGTCAGGGATGAAATTATGTCAACCTTCCGGCGGGTGGCGGATGCGCAAGGGCGCCGGCTCGCGCCCCTGTCGGATGAGCTGAAGCTGACGGAGTGCGGACTCGATTCATTGGGCTTCGCACTGGTCGTTGCCTCTCTGGAGGATTCTCTTCAAGTGGATGCGTTCAACGTGTCCGACGCCAGCGCTTTTCCGGTCACGCTGGGAGATCTCATAGGCTTATACGAGCGCGCCGGGGCCTGAGTTGAGAGGCCTGTGGAACGCCTCGAGGGAGTCGGGCGGCGGAGTTTTTCCGCGCTTCCAGGGCCGCGGCTGCACCTTCGACGTCAATGACCTCGCCGCCGGATCGATCCTCCCCGACCCGGATGCGATTCGGCGGCAAGCCACAGTGGTCCTGGCGACCGGTGAACAGCTTCCCACGGCGCTCGCGCTGCTGGAGCTGGACGGTGTCGTGCGGCGCGTGGTGCTGTGTCCGCCTGAGTTGACCTCCACGCAGCTCGCCGCGGTGGCGAGCGCGGCGGGGGCTGATTTCATGGCGGTCAGCGATAGTTCCGCGACCGAGGTTCCCGGGCTCGCCAAGCTGGTGTTGCGCACGCGGGTCAGGCCCGCACGGATCGAGCGGAGCGCCTCGCAAAATACCGAGTGGGTGCTGCTGACATCCGGAACCACCGGCATGCCGAAGCTCGTCGTGCATACGCTCGACGGCCTGGCAGGGGCGCTGCTCGGGCGGGCAACCGGGAGGCGGGACATCTGGAGTACCTTTTACGACATCAGGCGCTACGGCGGCCTGCAGATCTACCTGCGCGCCGTGCTGTCCGGTGCACCGCTGGTGTTATCGAGTCCCGGCGAGCCGACGTCCGACTTTCTCGAGCGGGTGGGCGAGGCCGGCGTGACCCACATATCGGGGACGCCCTCGCATTGGCGCCGCGCGCTCATGAGCGGGTCGGCCCATCGGATCAATCCATCGTATGTGAGGCTGTCCGGCGAGATCGCCGATCAATCGGTGCTGGATCTCTTGCGGCAAGCGTTCCCAGCGGCAACCATCGTCCACGCCTTCGCCTCCACGGAGGCCGGCGTGGGTTTCGAAGTAACGGACGGACTCGCGGGTTTCCCGGCATCCTTCGTCAGCGGGGCGGGCGGCCCGGCGCCGGGCCGTGCCGAGCTGAGAGTGTTCGATGGGACGCTGCGCCTCCGGTCGCCGCGCACTGCCGCGTACTACTTGTGCGACGGCGCGCGCCATGCGCTCGCCGGCGAGGATGGATATGTCGATACGGGCGACCTCGTCGAACTCGTCGCAGATCGCTATTACTTCCGCGGCCGACAGGGCGGCGTGATCAATGTCGGAGGCCTCAAGGTTTATCCCGAGGAGGTCGAGGCTGTCCTCAACGCGGATCCCCGCGTACGCATGTCGCTGGTACGGGCTCGCCGCAATCCGATCACGGGAGCCATTGCCGTCGCCGAAGTCGTACCCGCGGAGGCGGAGCTCGTGGCGCGCGACCCGCCTCGCGCCGCACGTTTGATCGACGACCTGTTGAGCGCCTGCCGGCGGGCATTGCCCGCGCACAAGGTGCCGGCGCTGGTTCGGCTGGTGGCGAGTCTGGAAGTCACTGATGCGGGCAAGCTGGTGAGGCCCAGTGCGTAACGCCCGGGTCCGCCGCGAGCCGCGCGGATTGGAGTTCGGAAACCAATCTTATGTCAAATCCATTCGGATAGTGACGGCGACATTGCTAACCTTTGGGTGAATCGGTGCGGCGGGGGGCCTAGGAAGCCAGTGACCATGACGAGTGCGGAACGGCGGTCCCTGATCGAGGACAGCGGTTACTTCGATCCGGCCTTCTACCTTGCACGCAATCCCGACGTGGCCGGCTCGACTTTCGAGCCCTTCGACCACTACGTGAAGCATGGCGCCGACGAGAATCGAGCCGCGACCCCCAAGTTCGACCCTCGCTATTACGCCGCCCATTGTGCGCTCAAAGGCATCGATCCCGGGAACTGCCTGGTGCACTACCTCACGCAGGGGCGGGCAGGCGGGTTGTTCGCCACGGCGCTCGATTACACGCTTCATGCCACCGGCCTGCCGGCGGCCGAACTCGCCGGGAAATTCGCGTCCTGGGGGCGCGATTGCGAGTTCGGCTTCGTGCAGCGCGCGCTGGGCGCCGAGCCGAACGATCTGTTCCGCTTTTCGAATCCCACGCCGGAGGTGCTCATCAAGCTGATCTCGGAGGGGTTCACCCGCTACGGCGAACAGTGCCATATCGCCCTGGATGAGCAGAAGCCGCGCGGTGAGTGGTTCTTCGTCGATCATGAGACGCGCACGTCGCGTCACAGCGGAATCTACGACGGAGACATGCCCAAGGAGCGGGTTCAGGGCCTGGCAAGGACCTGGACGCGGATGCTGCGCGAGAAAGCCGCCCGCGAGTTCGCCGAGGCATCGCGGATCTACGTGATCAAGACGAGCCAAGGCGATCTCACCGAGGATGCCGTGGCCGAGGTGGCCAAGGCCGTGCGCGCGAAAGGCCCGGGCTGGCTGATGTGGGTGGAGGCGGGCGATCCGGTCGGCCGCTGCGAAGTCGCCATGGACGGGCTCCTGCGAGCCCGGATCGATCGCCTGTGCGTCCGGGGCCGCGAGCACGAGTTCTCGCTGGCGGGCTGGCTCGAGGTTATGTGTGCGGCCTGGAATGAAATCGCGAAGCATCCATCTGCCGGCGGTCGACCGTCCCCCGCCTGAGACGGGGTTACCGCTTCGCGATGCAGGCCTTGATATAGGCGTTGCGCGCAGCGCCCACCAGTTTCTTGGCCCTGGCGTCCTTGATGCATTGCGTACGCTGTGCGTGGCGGGCGGCCTCGGCGGTGGCGGTCTGCCCATCGGCCGCGGATGCCGCGGAGTTGGCTGGTGCGGCCGTTGGAGCCGTTGCCGGTTGGGCCGGCTTGGCGGGGCTGGGAGCATCTGCGAGCCCCACGCCGAGCGGCGCGAGGCACAAGAGACCGATGGCGGCCGGCAAGTTGAATCGCACTAAGAACTCCTGATCGAACGAGGCAACCGCGTCTCTCGAGATTCGAACAAGCATAGCGTCCGGCGAGGGGTCGTCCCATGAAGCGACGATGAAGGTTGCTTAACCTTAAATGCGCGGCCGGCGGTGGGCGATCAGATCGTCGAACAGTTCCATCCAGCGCGGCAGCAGCACACGCTTCAAGTCGAATTTTTCGACCGCCGCAGCTCGCGCTGCCTCGCGAATCGGTCTCATGCGCTCCGGCTGTTCGAGCGCGAACTGGATGCGCTGCGCGAGCGCCTTCGGTTGAAAGAAATCCACCGCGAGGCCGTTCTCTCCGTCACGCAGGACCTCGAGAACGGGCGGCGTGGCCGAACCCACGATGACACAGCCGCTCGCCATCGCCTCGATGAAGGACCACGACAGAACGAAGGGATAGGTGAGATAGACGTGTACCGAGGAGACCTGCAGGAGCGTCAGGTACGCTTTGTGGTCGATCACGCCGAGGAAATGCACCCGGTCGAGGTCGAGCTTGGCACCGAGTTCCTGCATCATCATGTCGCGGTAGCTGGTGCGCGGGGCGGGCGGCGCGCCGTAACTGACGCCGTCGCCGCCCACGATCACCACCCGAGCCCGCGGACATTTGCGCAGCAGCTGCGGCAGACTGCGCATGAAAACGTGAAAACCGCGATAGGGCTCGAGGTTGCGCGCGACGTAGGTGACCACCTGATCGCGCCGCGTCAGTGCGCGGCGCGTGCCGGGAATCTGAAACGAGGCATTGCGCTGCGGTCGCGCAAGATCCGTATCGACGCCCTCGTGCAGCGTGCTGATCCGCGGGCGCATTTCCGGCGGATACAGGCTGCGCTGCCAGGCTGTGGCCGAGTGGCCCCAGTCGGCCGCTTCGAATGCGAGGAGGTTGGTGGCGTTGCGCGCGCGCAGCCGCGACGGGTCGTTGAAGATCGACACGAACTCCGGATCGAATCCCACATCGACTCCATGGGCGTGGTAATAGAACTCGAAGTTGGCGAGCAGCGGCACGTCGGGATATACATCCTTGATGAACAGGGTCTCGCCCCAGCCGCTGTGACCTACGATGAGGTCGGGACGAAAGCCCTCGTCGCGCAGGCGGCGGCAGACGCCGGCAACTGCCGCGCCGTGGTAGATGGCGCGATCGATTTCCACCGAATAGGCGTGGCAATTGACGAATCCACGGTCATCGCGCGGATAGGTGACCTTGTTCACCCCCACCATCGCGTTGTTGTTCGGCTGGGAGATGAAATAGACGGAGTTGCCGCGCTTGCGCGCCAGATGGCGCACGACATGCCGGTATTGCGCCGGGAGATTCTGATGAACGAAGAGATAATTCGTCACAGTTCGAGCGCGCTCATGAGGGCGGTGCGGTCGGCCTCGTCCTTGGCGGGCGCGGCGCGTGCAACCGCGGCGAGCTCGAGCGAGGCGCTGCGTCGCCTGAGGACGATTTCGGCGAACGGCAAACCCTGGAAGCAACGCTGCAGCGCGCCCGGCGTGAAGCCGCAGCGGTGCGCCATGGACGGCCGGCCGCCCGCGATGGCCGCCCCGTAGCCGAAAATGATGTCGTGCGGGGTGACGGGGCCCGCCGGGGACTGATACAGAGGTTCGATCATGCGGTCGGCCACGATGTATTGAGCGATCGTTTGCAGATCGGGCACCAGCACGCACACGAAGCCATCATCGCGCAGCACGCGCCTGAACTCCGTGAGCGCGACCGGCACCTGGTGCTGGTAGAGATGTTCGATGCAATGCGATGCCCAGATCGCATCGACGCTGCCGCTCTCGATGGGCGACAGATCAGTGAGATCGGCGAGGATATCGGGACGAACCGACGCGTCCGAGTCCACCCGCAACTGGCGCCAGTCGTTGAAGAACGCCGGCAGGGTGCTGCCATGTGGCGGCCCGCAACCCACGTTGGCCAGGATACGGCTCCCTTCCGCGGAGCTCACGACCGCCGGTCAACGGGCCGCGTGCGGGAGGCTGCGTCGTCGTCCGCCGTGTGATTCTCGGGAATTGCCGGCTTGAGGGGTGCCCCCGTCTTGTTCTTGCCCGCGCTTCCGGCAGCCCTCGACGCCGAGTCCTCGACGCCGGAGGCGTGGCCATTGACTTCCCGATACCGTCCGAAGGAAGGGCCCTGGCCGGCCGGACCGGGCTGTGCCGCCGATGCGGCGCGTGGCTTCAATCCCTTGCCCGGGGCGGCCGGCTTGACGAGCTTGGGGCGCCTTTGAATGGTCACCTGCAGCCCTTCCAGCGGATCATTCGCCACCGTGGAGCGGCACGGGGCCCCATTGCGCAGCGGTCCGATGGTGATGCCGGACTTGAAGAAGCCGCTGTACTCGCAATCGTACGCGCCGGTCTTGGGTCCAGGCTTGAGGCGCACCGCGAAACCGACCAAGGGCACCGACATGCCCTTGGTGCCGCACATCTTCTCGTCGCTCATCCACGGCGTTTCGAATCCGCTTCCGGTGAGCCCCTTGTACTCGATGTCTCCAGCCTCGAAGCGGTCCATGGGCTTGATGGCGAAGGACTCGATCCACAGGCCGGGGGCCACCCGCCCCGCCCACGGTACATCGGTGAAGCTCATGTCGCCGCGAGCGCGAATATGCGCATTGATCTTGACGGGCACCGGGCCGCTGGGCGCCGCAGCAGCGACCTTGGCTTTTTTCGCGCTGGCTGCAATCGGGGCCGGCGCCGGGGCCCGAATGGCGGCGGCGGCTCCCTCGGCGCGGCTTTCCAGGCGCTCGACCTTGATCGACAGCACTTCCCCGCCCGGCGCACGCACCGACGTCAGGACCAACGTGGCGCCTGACGCGTTGACCTTCGTGACCAGCATGTCTTCCTGGGCAAACAGCCATGCGCCATCGGTGGACAGGCCCGTGACGAACTCGACCTGATCCGAGCGCACGCCGGGTCCCAACCCGATGTGGATGGCCGGCAGCCGCAGCTGACCCGCGGGCCGGTCCGAAGCGCCCGCCGCCGCAGCCTTGACCGAGAACAGGTACAGGCCGGATGGGAGCGGTAGAACCTGAACCGACGCGCTCAGCGCCTCGCTGTTTGGCGTCGAATCCTTGTCGGGCGTCTTGATGGGCATTTGTGAATCCAATGTACCTTCAGCCGTGGTGGCATCTCGTGGACCCGGCGGCCGGGCGAGTTCGAGCAGCCGATCGTTGATATGCCGCGGTTCCATATCCAGCGGCAGCACCGTTCCGGACTTCCCGTCGATCAGGCGCTCCGCGATGGCGCCCAGATCGAATGCCACAATGGGCAATCCTACCGCCGCCGCCTCATCGAGCACATAGCACCACGTCTCAGGCCAGACGGATGGCAAAAACGCGATGTCGGGCCTTTCCCGCCGCAGCAGATGCGGCGCCTCGCCCTCGCTGTATCGGCCGGTAATGAACACCTTTCCGGTCCGGAGCAACGGTCCGTCGTCCTCAGTGTAGCCGATCACGATGAAATCCAAGGGCAATGCGCGCAATTTTGCGTCGCGCGCGCAGTTAAGTAAAACCCGGTAACCCTTGTGCTCCCCGATGGCGCCGAGCACGGCCACTCGCACCGTTTTACTTAAAGTCGGCCGCTCGACGGGTGCGGATGGGGGCGGAGGCGCGTGCGCGCGCACCTCGATCGGCACCGTGAAGTACCTCCTCAGGCGGGCAGCCGTATCGGCGGACGGCGCAATCACTCGGCGCGCCGGCTGCATCCAGGCGGCGCTGCGTCGTCTCAAGTCGGAGACCGAAATCTTCGACCCCAGATGCGATCCGTTGCGCTTGACGCACGCATTGCAGACCAAAACGTCAGGCTCGCCGCAGTAACGGCCGCTGCCGTCGATCAGGGTGACGCGCGGACAGATCCAGGCGTAATCGTGCACGAACACGTCGTAGGGCGCCTCGAGCGAACGCACGAGGTCGATGACGCGAGGGTCGATGTGAAGGAAGTGCTGGATCTCCACTTCCTCGAGATGCAGCCGGCCGAGCAGCGCGCCGAGCGCCTCGATCTCGGAGGGTATCGCGTAGCGCAGGTTGGGGACATCGATGGCGTCGGTCCACAATTCGCAGCGGCGTGCATCGCCGGGCCTCGCGGGCCGCAGCACCAGCGGATTCAGGCCCTTGGCGCGGATCTCGCGGCAGCGTTCGGCGACGAAGCGCTGCACGCCGCCCGTCAGGGCCAGGGTGACGACCAGCACGAAAGAGCCCTCGTAGGCCACCAATCGCCGTTCGTCGACGTTGCGCCGCGAGGCCAGCAAGGGATCCTTCGCCATGAAATCGGCGATGTAGCGATCGTAGCCGGGACAGCGCAGATTGATGAGCCGCTGGCTGCGTTCGAGAAGCGCCATGCGCCGACTGCCGAAGGATAGGCCGCCGGCATGGTAGACGAACACGTCGGCGGCCAGATGATGGGTCCAGCCGAGGCCCCGGGCGCGCATGCAGAAGTCGGTCTCTTCGCCGTAGCCCCTGCCGAACACGGATGCGTCCAACTCACCGACCTCGCGCAGGCAGTCCCTTCGAAGGTACAGGCAAAAGCCGACGCCCACCGGGATCTCATGGCTGACGCCGTCGTTGACCTCCGCCGTGATGTCATTGAGCGCCGCCGCTTGGTCGGCGCTCAACGGGTACTCGCCGATGCGCGGGTAGCTGGCGATGGTCCCGCTGTTGCTGAAGGGGGTGGCGGTGCCGACGTTGGGCGCTCGATAGGCCGCGGCGCGCAGGCGTTTGAGCCAATCGCCGAACACCAGCGCGTCGGAATTGAGCAGGACTGCATCGTGGCTTCGGTGGCGCGTCAGGGCGCGATTGACCGATGCGACGAAGCCCAGGTTGGTCGCGTTGCGCAGCAGGGTGATGCGTCCAGCGGCCTCGAGATCATCGAGCGCCGCCGCCAGGAGCGGATCGTCCGTGGCGTCGTCCACCACCACGATGCGCGCGTTGCCCACCGTGGCCAACGCCGAGGCGATGCAATCGAGCGTCTCCTGGCGGCCCCGGTAGACGGGAATGATCACGTCCACCGGCGGGGCGCGGCGCACCGCCTTGCGGGCACGGGCGGTGCCCGGTCGCCAGACCCCCAGGGGAGGCGTCTTTCGCCCCGGCAGCTTGACGGCCGGGGCGCGCAACAGGGGGGAATCGGGCAATGGGAGCCAGCGTCCATCCGGCATCGAGACAAAGATTTGCAGCCGGTTGCCGCGAATCCCCAGCTGCCGCAGGCCGGCGCTGAAAGGCCATCGTGGACCCGGCTGCGCAACTTTCCGGGTGGGCAATGCGAGACGACGGCCGTCCTCATCTTCCACGCACAGACTCACCGGACGGCCCGGCATCCAACCGAGACGCGCCCAGCCGCTGATGAGGCGATCATTGGCTGCCGCGCGTCCGTCCAGCGCGAACTCCGAAGGAATCCGCAGTCCGCTGCCCAGAAGGGGAACGCCGTGACAGCTCACATGCAGGGCGGCCCCCGGCAGCAACTGGGGCAGTTTGAATTGAAAGACGCGCCGCTCGCCCTGCAGCGTGGCGCGAATGGGTTGTGTGAAGGCCGCTCCGCCGCCGAGCCGCACGTCCAGCGCATGTGCCGGGTCATCGCCCTTGAGTTCGCCCAGGAATTCGAGGGCTGGGCCCAACCCGATCCAGCCCGCGGCCTGGGTGTCCGGATGGCTCAGGAATTCAGTGGCAACGTGTGCGAGCAATCCTCCAGGGACCACGCAGAAGTCGGAAAGCGCCGAGGCCAGGGTCGCCCGGGCTTCCTCGCCGCGAAGCAGGTGGAGGAGGGCACGCGCCTTGAGCGCGGCCACATCGGGGTCCGGGGTAATGACGCGCTGCAACAGTCGCAGCGTGGCGTCGTGGTCAGCTTCGCTAAGCGCGAGCAACCGGCCGTAGAGTGGGGCAAGAACCTCGGTGTCATCAGCCAGGCAGCGCCACGCCCGGTCAATTTCCCGCAGTGCAATATCGAAGGAATCCCTGCGTACGGCATCCGTGACCCGCCGCAAGATTCCGACCGTGTCTCGACTCGCGGCGCTGCGATCTAGGCTCAGTTCATTGAGCACGGACTCGAGCAAAAGCGAGCGATACAACAAAAGTCCTCTGCCGCCTCAGCTCACCATTGAGCTGAGGCCGCGACCAAGCTTACACCACGTCCTGTGTTGATATTACATCAAGGTCTAAGGACTAAATGAGCGCTAATGCCTCACTTGTGAGTCGTTATGTCCGAGGAGTGGAGGCTGCTGACACCCTTCAGTTCGATCGTGGTCTGCCCGCCATCGAGAGTGATGGTGGTGTTGCCACCCGAACTGCTGATGTCGTGGTTCTGTTCCAGCCACGAGAAGGAATGCCCTTCCAGATACAGCTGGTCCTGGCCCGAGACGAAGTTCGTAATGACGGTATGTCCGCCCTTCTCGCTCTGGAGGAACTCGAACAAGTTGGTGTTGGCGCCGCCCGTCATCGTGTCGTGACCCGACCCGCCGACGAAGGTATCCGGACCCAGCTTGCCGCTTCCCACCATGTCCACGTTGCCGCTTCCGGCCACGAATTGATTGGTGTATTCGCCGCCGATCAACGTGGCATTGCCCGTGCTTGCGATGAGCTCGTGGTAATCAGAGCCCGAGTTGAGTATCGCCAGGGAGCCGCCGACGATGGACGCGGTGCCGAACTCGCCATATACCGTGGCCTGGCCGTGTTCGTAGATCGTATCGCTGCCGAACCCCAGGTTGATCGTGTCGTGACCACCGCTGCCGTTCTCGGAGATGCTGCCGGTCCCAAGCAGAGTGACGGTATCGGAGCCGCCGCCGACCGAGATGTTGCCGTTGGTGTTCTCGGTGATGGAATCGTTACCCGACCCGGCAACGATCATGCCAGTTCCGTGCACGTCGATGGAGTCGTTGCCGCTTCCCGCATACACAGTGCCGTTACCGTACACTTGTATGTTGTGTGATCCGCCGCCTACTGAGAGTGTAGTCAAGTTAATTCTCCCTAATAATTAGAGCTAAAACAAAATCCGGTGAGGACTCGCAACAATTGCCCCTTCCGTCCATGCTGAGTGGAGTCTGCCAGAGATGTATACCGCGTCACAATCTCTACTTAACTTATTATTACGAAAGAATGAGTTGTTTTACGACATCGTGCGATGGATCGTTTACTCGCGTCGATAGAATCAGATGGAATATGCGGCTCGGTTACCCTGTGCGCACTAGATTCGGTCAGCGAGCCAATAATCCGCCCCTGGACAGTGCAATTTTCAGGGTAGTTCTTTGCGGCCGTCACGGATCTCAAGATTATGTCGCTTATTGGCGACAGGGCCCGATCGCCATTTCAAGTAATTGATCCTATCGACCAGTACCTTCGCAAATCGCGCCACGGGTGTAAAGGGCCCGTCCCGGGACTTGCACAGTTCTCAAGGGTGAGCGTGCCCGCTGGTTGCGGGCGCACATTGATGCAAGGATATGCATGAAGATCATGGGCAGACGAAATACAAGCCGGCCCAAGCAGCCGGGGCCGGGAGCCAAGCACGCGGGCACGCACGGTGCGACCTCGATCTTGTTTCAGCAATACGACCTGCTTTCCGGATCGAGCCTCTTCGACGCCCGATTCTATGTCGACGCCAACCCCGATATTGCGGATCTCAACCTCGATCCGCTCACGCATTATCTGGAGATCGGTTGCCATGAGCGCCGCGATCCCAGCCCTCATTTCAAGACATCGTACTATCTGAGGCAGTGCAAGACTCAAGGCGAGGCGCCTGCGAATCCGCTGCTCCATTATTTGACCGTGGGCGCCGCCCGCGGTCTCAACCCGAGTCCGGCGCCGGCAGGCCGGCGAATGAACGCATCCGCCGCGCGCGCCGCGCACGGCATTGCGGCGCCCGGCGCCCGCTCCGCGCATCAGAAGGCATCGGAGCGGCACCTGTACGTGGACGTACCCCTCATCATTCAGGGCGCGGCGAACTCCAAGGTGCACGGCGGATTGTCGATAGCGGGCTGGACTCTTGCGCGAAGCGGCATCGATGAGGTGTACATATCGGTCGATGGTCTACGCGCCGCCGTGGCCTATCTGGGAATCCGCCGGCCCGATGTGGCCTCCGAGTATTCGACCTGGGAGGGCGCGATGCAGAGCGGGTTTGCCGCGCATGTTCCTCCCCGCGCACTCAAGCGGGGACGCCGCCTCATCACCGTGACCGCGCGCGACCGCGCCGGCGTGTCCATGGTCCGCGAGTTCTCCGTCGACGTGGAGGAACTATCGGATCAAAGCGGTCCCGGATCGCTGCGGCGAAAGATCACTCAATCGGAAGTCGAACTGCACCTCGCATTGCTCGACACCCTGAAATGGCGGCCGAGGTTCACGGTCTGGCAGGCGCTGACCCCGAAGGACGACGCGCTGACCGGGGTGCGCCGAACGCTGCACAGCCTCAGCCGCCAGGCCTATCCCGACTGGCGGCTGTACCTGCAGCGCAGCCAGCCCAAGCGCAAGCCCGCCCATTCGGCGAAGTCGCTGCTGGCCCGCTGCGTGGAGGGCTTCGAACATCACGCCCAACGCATTCGGATCGCGGATCAGGCCGCCGCAGGGTGGCCTGCGCAAGGCGAGGCGCCGCCTGCGGACGCCGAGTTCATCCTCAGGCTCGCACCCGGCGATGAACTGGGGTGCGACGCGCTGCTCGAGTTCGCGCTCGCGAGCGGCTTTGCACGCGAGGCCGACCTGCTGTACAGCGACGAGCGGCGCGCAGATCCGGTCGATGGCCGGGCAACGGCCTTCTTCAAGCCCCGGTGGTCCCCCGACCTGCTGCTGTCCACCAATTACATCGGCCGCGCATGGTGCGCAAAATCCGAGCTCGTGACGCGCGCCGGCATCGACCTTGGAGATCCGGCGCACGGCGATTACGACATCGCCCTGCGGTTGAGCGAGGCGGCGCGCTCCATCAGCCACGTTCCGAAGCTGCTGATCGAGCGCTCGGAGAATCGCCTGGACACCCCGGAACGCGAGCGCCGCGCGCTGTCGGAGGCACTGCGGCGGCGCAAGACCCCCGGGTCGGTCATGCCGGGTTGCGTCCCCCACCATTACCGCGTGAAGCGCCCCCGTTCATCGCGAGACCTCGTATCCATCGTCCTGCCAACCTGCGCAGCGGGCGGCCTGGTCGGCACGTGCATCGAATCGCTGCGGGATCGGACCGCGTACCGGAATTTTGAAATCGTGGCCGCCGACAACATCGGGCCGGATGCCGGCAGATGGAAGAAATGGCTGCGCAAGCACGCGGATGTCGTGGTCGACATCAAAGGCCCCTTCAATTGGTCGCGCTTCAACAATCTGGCCGCGGCCCGGGCCAACGGCAGCCTGTTGCTCTTCTTGAACGACGATGTGGAAATCATCGAGCCCGATTGGCTCGATGCGATGCTCGAGCACATACAGCGCCCGGAGGTCGGCGTGGTGGGTCCCCAACTGCTGTACCCGGACCGGAGCGTTCAGCACGCGGGCGTCGCGCTCGATGGAATCGGCCGCGGGCGCCATGCATTTCGCCATCTGCGCGAGGATGACCCCGGTTATTTCGGCCTGGCGCTGAGTCAGCGGAACGTCATCAGCGTGACCGGCGCATGCCTGATGACCCGCCGGGACACCTTCGAGCGGCTGGGCCGCTTCGAGGAGGCGCACGCGGTCATCAACGGCGATCTCGATTACTGCCTGCGGTCCTGGAGCGACGGATTGCTCAACATTTTCACGCCGTATTCGCGCCTGATTCATCACGAGCTGGCAAGCCGCAGCCGCTTGAAGGAACACTACGACGAAGGACTGTTCAAGAGCCGCTGGCAGCGGACGATCGTGCAGGGCGATCCATACTTCAATCCCAATCTGAGCCTCGACCACGACCAGGTCGAGGTCGAACGCGAACCGGTCGAGGAGATCCACGCGGCGCAGCCATTGTTCGCCGCGGAGTCGGTGCGCCGGATCCTGGTGGTCAAGCTCGATCACATCGGCGATGCGATCACGGCGCTGCCGGCGGTTCGCCGGTTGAAGCGGCTGTTTCCCTCGGCAAGGCTCACGGTGCTTGCGGGCCGCGGAACCCGTCCGATCTGGAGCTCCGAGTCCTGCGTCGACGAAACCCTGGAATTCGATTTCTTCCATGTTCGTTCGGGCCGCGGGACCGTGGAGGTCGATGAGGCGCACATGAGGATGCTGGAAAATCAGCTCGTGCGGAAGAATTTCGACTTGGCGATCGATTTGCGCAAGCAGCCCGATACGCGCCATTTCCTGCAGAAGAGCGGCGCGAGAGTGACGGCGGGCTTCGACCATCATGGCCGGTTTCCCTGGCTCGACGTGGCCATCGAATGGGACGAGGACGTTCCGCTGCGCGCCAAGCGCGCGCATGTGTCGAGCGACCTCAGCATGCTCATCGATACGGTCGCGGCGCGATGCGAGGAGGCTCCCGCGGCCACCGCGGCGGCTCCCGGCCCCGGGCTGGCTGAAGCGGCCTTGCGGGCGCTGTTCTCGCTGCCGCTCGTTTGCGTGCACCCGTCGGCCGGATCGGAGATGCGGCAGTGGCCTCTGGAGAAATTCTCCGAGCTCATCGGCCTGCTGCTGGCCGAGGGGACGGTGAACGTCGCAGTGATCGGCGGCCCGGATGAACGCGATGCGGCGCGAACGGTGCTGCAGGGTGTCTCGCGCAGCAACCGGACATTCAACCTGGCAGGCAAGACCAGTCTCGCCGATCTGCCCAAGATACTTTCCCGGGCGGCATTGTTCGTGGGGAACAACAGCGGCCCCCAGCATCTTGCGGCCAGCCTCGGCGTCTGCACGGTCGGCATTCATTCGGGCGTCGTGGATGCGCACGAATGGGGCCCGGCCGGACGGCGCGCGCTGGCAATCCGCCGGCAGATGTCCTGCTCTCCCTGCTTCATAGAGAAAGCGCGGGATTGTCCCCGAGCGCTCGCGTGCCTGAGCGGCCTCGACAGCCGCGATGTGTTCAGCCGGTGCATGCGCATGCTTCGGCTCGCCATCGGCGCGTAGTACACTGGAATTTCCGGAAGCGGCCACCAGAGCATCGATGACGTGAGCCTGAAAACTTTTCTATCCAAGGTACGGGGCGAGCCCACGCTCGAACGCGCTGAGAAGGCGTACGCCGGCGGCCGCAAGGTCGATGCGGCGCAGATGTTTCGAGTGCTGGCGGAAGGCGGCTCGGAGGCGGCTCAGGTGCGGCTCGCCAAGCTGTACGAAACCGGTGAGGGCGTGCTGCAGAACTTCGTCGAAGCCGCGCGCTGGTATCGAAAGGCCGCCGAGAAGGGTTCGGAAACCTCGCAGGCGCGACTGGGGGAGATGTACCTCACGGGGATGTCGCCCGCCAAGACCGCGACCGCTGCGGCGCTCGCGCGGATCGAGGGCGGCTCGGATCAGGAATCGCTGATCAAGCGCCTCTATCCTCAAGGTCTTTCATTGCCGCAGGACTCGAAGGAGGCCGCCCATTGGAATACGCTCGCCGCGGAGGGGGGCAATGCCGGCGCCCAGGCGCGCATCGGTTACCAATACGCGGCCGGCCTGGGCGTGGAGTTGAATCTGGAGACGGCCGAGCGCTGGTTCGAGCAGGCCGCCCGACAGGGTCATTCGGGAGGCCAGCTCGGCCTGGGCCTCATCTACGCCGGAACCTACGGCGGCCCAAGCGATCACGCACGCGCGCTCGAATACCTCGAGATCTGCGCGGCACTGGACAACTCCACGGCGCAGCTGTGCCTTGCGATGCTGCTGCTGTACGGCGAACTGCCCCGCGACGAAGCGCGTGCGGCCGATCTTCTCGAGAAGTCCGCCAAGGCGGGACAGCCCGCCGCCATGTTCCAGCTCGGGGAGCTGTATCGGGCAGGGCGCGGCGTGGCGCAGGACAACTCGCAGGCTGAGACCTGGCTGCGGCGGGCCACGATCCGCGGGCACCTCAAGGCATGGGTGTCGCTGGCGCGGCTGCACCGGTCGGGGCCCAATCCGGACCTGAACTCGGCAGCCGTGATGTGCCGGCAAGCGGCGGAACTCGGCGACGCGGAGGCTCAATACCTGCTCGGCCAGTACCATCTGTCCGGCGAGGGAGTGCCTCGCGATCACGACGAGGCGGCGCGTTGGCTCTCGAAGGCGGCTGATCAGAACTATGCGCCCGCATTCGAGCGCCTCGGCGCCCTGTATGCGGAGGGCAAGGGCCTGCCGCAGGATTTTCAAGCGGCGGCCGACTGGTTCCAGCGTGCCGCGGTCCTGGGCGACGCCAGCGCGTTGTATCACCTCGGCACCCTGAGATTGGGCGGCCTCGGGGTGCGGGGCGATTCGAAAGCGGCGCGCAAATGGTTTCGCGAAGCGGCGAAGCGCGGCAGTTCCGCGGCTTGCCTGCAGCTGGGAATTCTCTACGCGACCGGTGAGCAGGCGCCCAAGAGCTACTCGGCCGCGGCGACGTGGTACGCCGAGGCGGCGCGCCTCGGGGATTCGACGGGCCTCTACAACCTCGCTTTCCTGCATTTTCGCGGCCTCGGCGTGCCGCAGAATTCCGGCCGTGGGGTCTCGCTGCTGGAGGAGGCCGCGGCGAGCGGGAATGTGGCGGCCGCCTGGGCACTGCACCGGCAATACACCAGCGGCGAGTACCTGTCTGCTGATTCCCAGGCGGCGCTGCACTGGCTGGTGCAGGCCGCGGAGCTCGGCAGTGCGCCGGCGGCGTGCCTGCTGGCAGTACGGATGCGCGGCGGTCACCCGGAGGCTCTGCCGGCCGCACGCGTCGTCGAGTTGCTGGAGCGAGTGTCTCAGGCGGGTGAAGCCGACGCGCAAGCAGAGCTCGCGCTGTTGTATTTCGAGGGCAAACACGTCCCGCAGGATGCCGACAAGGCGTTCGGCTGGTTCACCCGCGCCGCTCAGGGCGGGAATGCCTTCGCGCAGACGTGGCTCGGCGACGTGCTGATTCAAGGGCGCGGCGTTGCGGTGGATCGCGATGCTGCCATCATCTGGTACGAACGGGCCGCGCTGCAGGGCCATGCAGGCTCCATCGCGGCGTTGAGCGCGTTGCGCAAGCCCGAGGGCGCGGGCGCCGAAGCTTCGGCCGAGGTGTTCCAGCTGTGGCTGCGCGCCGCGGAGCGCGGCAATGCTGCGGCACAGCGCATGGTGGGCGATATGTATCTGCGCGGCGCGGGCGCCCACCAATCGGTGGATGAGGCACGCCGCTGGTTGAACGACGCCGTGCTGCAAGGGCACGTGCCCGCGATGGTGCTGCTGGGCGGCTTGTTGTTGCAGCATGCCTCGGGGGATGAGGATCGGGTGCGGGCATTTGATTTGTTCGAACGCGCCGCCGCTCAGGGCAACGTGGATGCCCAGTACAACCTGGGCGTGTGCCTGCGTCGCGGTCTCGGGGTTCCGGCGAACGACGCGCGCGCGGAACGCTGCTACCGATCCGCCGCGGAGAACGGGCAGCGCTCGGCGCAACTGGCCTTGGGCTCCCTCCTCGAGCCGTCGGCTCGCACCGATCAGGAGTGGCGTGAAGTGGCGCGCTGGTATCGCATGGCCGCGGACGCGGAGCACCCTGCGGCGATGATGGCGCTAGGCAAACTCCACGAATCCGGGCGGGGCGTCGATTCGAGCCGTCACGCCGCCCTGGCACTCTACCAACGGGCGCTCGCCGCCGGTTACGCCGAAGCGGCGCCCGACGTGCGCCGCCTGCAGGCCGCCCTGGCAACGACCGAGGTCGCCGGTCTCGACTCCTAAGCGCGCCTGCCCGATCGGGCGGCCGAGCCGCGCTCCTTGGGCGGAGCTTTCGCGCGAACCGGGGCGGGGCGCCGGATGAGACGCACCTGAATGCCCTCGAGCGGATCGCTCGACACGCTCGAGCGGCACGGGGCGCCGTTGCGAAGCGGTCCGACGACGATGCCGGATTGAAAGTAGCCGCTGTACTCGCAGTCGTAATCGGCGCCCGAGCGGCCGGGTTTCAGCCGCAATGCAAATCCAACCAGCGGCGTGGCCATGCCCTTCGTGCCGCACATCTTGCCTTCGCTCAGCCAGGGCGTCTCGAACCCGGTGCCGGTCAGGCCCTTGTATTCGATGTCGTTGGCGCCGAGGAGTTCGAGCGGTTTCACGCAGAACGACTCGATCCACAGGCCCGGTCCCACGCGTCCGGCCCAGGCCGCATTCGAAAACTTCATGTCGCCGCGAGTGCGGATGTGAGCGCCAATCTCCACGGCCAGCGGCAGCTTGGGATCGGCGGCCATGAGCGGGGGCTTGGCACTCGCCGCCTGAGCGGATCCCCGGGGGCCGCTCTTGGCGATGGCGGGCTGCGCTTCGTTGGATGCCGGCGCGGCGCCTTCCGCATCGGCGCGAACGTCCAGCCGCTCCACGCTGATCGACAGCACCTCGCTGCCGGGAGCGCGAATCGACGTCAGGACCATGGTCGCACCGGCGCCGCTGATCTTGGTGACCAGCAGATCGCCGGCGGTGAACAGCCACGACCCATGCGTGGAGGGTCCGGCAATGAATTCCACCTGTTCCGAACGTACGCCGGGCCCGAGTCCAACGTGCATCGCGGGGAGCGTCAGCGGGCCGCGGGTTGCGGCAGGCGCCGCAGCGGTCGATTTCACCGAGAACAGATAGAGCCCGGCGGGCAGGGGCAGCACTTGAACCGAGGCACTGAGTGCGTCGTGGGCGTCGGGGCTTGCGTCGGGCTTTTTGCCCTGGAGGCGTGCCGCCGCGTTCGCAATATCTGGACGTGGCGGGGCCTTCGAACCGTTCGCGCTCCCGGATCCGTGCGCCGGCTTGGAGGCGGATGTTTGCTTGATCATGAGCATCCCGTGGAATTCAAGTCCCCGCATGTTAGCGTCATGGAGAGCGCATGACACGGACTGCAAAAAAAAAATTGATACTGTCAAATCTTCGCGCCACGCGCTTCGACCGTGAACACACGCGCCAGAGAGCTGCGCACTGGCCGCCGTTTGAACGCGGCGGATGGAGCCCGCGGCGAATGGAGCAGGCGATTGGCGCCTCATATTTTCCTGCGATATGATTCGCGCATCTGGCAACGCAGCATTTATGTCAACCTTGGGTTGCGCGGCCAGGTTCGGCGCAATTTGGTGCGTGATCTCGCGGGCGTGCGCCGCGATGGTACGCCCGGAAGGCCGCGTCATCGATCCCTTCGATTTGCGGCTCTTATGTCAATCATTGCACTGGGATGGCAGGTATCGCTGCTAGCATGTTCGCTTGACCGACCTCCTGCCATGACGATGCGCAGAGGCCATCCGACCGGGCGGTTGATCCCGGGAGCGCAAGGATGGGCTCTGAGAATGATAAAGTGGATTGAAAACAGCAGGATGATTTTCCGGAGGTATCATGGCGGATGCGTTTGGCAGTTTGGCGACATTGAAGAATCAAGAACTCGTGGTTCCCGAAGGCAACACGCACTTTCGGGTGGAACGCCATTTCCTCATAGCGCTCATGGCGAAGAGAGTGTCGTCGATAAAATTCGACGAGGTCTGGTACCTGTCGAAATATCCGGACGTGAAGGATGCCGTCAAGCGCGGCGTGGTACCGTCGGGCCGCGAACACTACGTCATGTCGGGTTATTACGAGCACAGAATGCCGACGGCGATTCAAGTCAACGAGAAATGGTATCTCGAGGCCTATCCGGACGTGCGGGAGGCGATCCGCGCCGGAGTGTACAAGACGGGCCAAGCGCACTTCGAGATCGCCGGATTCAGAGAAGGGCGGATGCCGTTCCCAAATTTCCAGCTATGACCCACTCTTGCCGGGGAGTTTCGCGGAGTCCCCGACCGCTGCCGTGCATTCATCCGCGACCTGATCGGGATGGCATTTCATGTCACGGAACATAAAGCAGGCGCAGGGCTCGAAGCCGGGCACGCGGCCCGCGCGATCGAAGAAGGGCAGGTCCCGCAAGGCGGAGCCCCGCGAGGAGACCCTCTTAGTAGATGAGGAGACCCTTGTCGTAGAGGTAGAGGAACTGCAATCCGAATCGCAGGATCCGGGCGCGGCCGAAGCGCCCATGAACGGCCATGATGCCGCCATCCTCACCGCCGGGGATGAGTGGTCCCGGGACTCCTTCGGCGACGAGCCGCCGGCGAGGATATTCTCCGACCCGCCCGCCCAGTCGAGCGACTCGGCGCACCATGCCGAGTCCGAGACCAGCCGCATCATTCCCCGTGAGCAATTCGATGAAGCCGGATACCTGCGGCTGAATCCCGACGTGCGGATGGCGATCGACAACGGGCTCATCGAATCGGGCTATTCGCACTACCTGATCTACGGCAGCGTGGAGGGCCGTCCGCTCCCCGACATGCCGCGCGAGCCGCGCAACGTGATGCTGACCTCCATCCAGGAGGCGGGTCAGGCGGCGGCCGCGCCGCGGGAGGCGCGCGGATCGATCGACGCGCTCCTGATTGCGCAAAACGGCGGACTGATGATCGTCGGCTGGATCGACGATGTGTCGCATCCGCTCAATTTCATCCGGATCATCGGCCCAACCTGGCGCCTCGTGATGGATGCGTCGCGCTTTCTGCGCGTGCGGCGCGAGGACGTCGAGAAGGCGATCGCCACGCGGCGCCCGCACGCCTTCGGCTTCATCGGCTTTGTCCAGTTCTCCGAAGGCGGCGAAGCATCGGGACCCATCCGCATCGAGTTGTGGCAGGCGGGCGGCGCTTCGGCCAGCTTGCAATGCGTGCCATCGTTCGTCGAAGAGCTCGAGCTGCGGGACATCATGTTGACGCACCTTGCGGCGGCGTCATTCTTCGGCAATCCCGTCTCGGAGAGCATGAATTATCTCGACCGGGGCCTCGGCGACGAGCTGGTGCGCTTCAATCGGGCCGTCACCGGGCGGATGGTCGCGCATCCCTATGTTGAACGGTTCGGCCCGCAAGACCGGCCCTGCCGGGGCAGCATCATCGTTTGCTTGTACGGCAAGGCCGAGTTCTTCTTCCTGCAGAACGCCATCTTCGCCGGGCTGCCGGGCATGGAGGACTACGAATTCATCTACGTCTCCAACAGCCCCGAGCTGGCCGAGACGCTGGTGCGGGAGGCCACCTCCGCCACGCTCACCTATGGGCTTTCCAACACCATCGTCGTGCTGCCGGGCAACGCGGGGTTTGGCGCAGCCAACAACGCGGCGGCCCGGGTCGCGCGCAGCGGGCGCCTGTTGATCGTCAATCCGGACGTGTTCCCCAGGGATCTGGACTGGGCCCGCAAGCACACGGAACTGATCGCGGCGGCCCCGGCCTCCCAAACGCGCATATTCGGGGTGCCGCTCTATTACGACGACGGCTCTTTGATGCACGGCGGCATGTATTTCGACATCGACGTGGGACTGTCGACGGTCAACGGCAGCACCACGCAGAAGAGGATTTGCCGGGTTACCCACTACGGCAAGGGCGCACCGCCCAACAACACGCAGTACACCCGGCCCCGGCCGGTTCCCGCGGTCACCGGCGCGTTCATTTCGGTGGATCGCTCATGGTTCGAGCAGCTCGGCGGATTCACCGAAGATTTCATATTCGGCCACTACGAGGATGCCGATCTCTGCCTCAAGAGCCTGATGAAGGGGACGCCGTCCTGGCTGCACGACATCCGGCTCTGGCACCTCGAAGGCAAGGGCTCCACGCGGCAGCCCACCCATGAGGGCGGCTCCATCGTCAATCGCTGGAAATTCTCCAGCACCTGGATTCCGACCCTGGAGCAGGGGCTTACGGGCACGGCCCCCACGCATCCCTTGCTGCATCCGGCGGAGACTCCCTCCTGGACGTCCGATCACGAGTCGACGAAGCGGACCATGGATCGTCGAAGGAAGGTTATCTAGATGAAGGTCCTGCTCGTCAGCTTGTATCACCCCGAACTGGTGCGCGGCGGGGCCCAACAGATCTGCTACGAACTGTTCACCGGCCTGAAGGCATGCGAGGACATCGAGCCGACGCTCCTGGCGGCCATCGATCCGTCCTTCAAATCGCTCTACAAGAGCGGCGCGCAGATCACCGGCTTCGATGGACGGGATGGCGAGTTCCTGTACCTGAGCAGGGACTACGATTACCTGTGGCACCGCGTGTCGAATCCCGATCTGACCAAGGCGTTCGTGGAATTCCTGCACCTGGTCAAACCGGACGTGATTCACTTCCATCACTTCCTGCTGCTCGGTATCGAGCTGTTGACGCTCGCGCGCCGGACGCTGCCGAACGTGCGAATCGTGCTGACATTCCACGAGTTCATGTCGATCTGCGATGCCAACGGCCACATGCTGCGCAAGTTCGACCGCACACTGTGCACCCGCGCATCGCCGGTTCGCTGCCATCAGTGTTTTCCGGATCGCGTCCCGGAACATTTCTTCATGCGTGAGATGTGGTTCAAGAAGCATCTTTCGGTGGTCGATGCCTTCACCGTTCCGAGCCGGTTCATGATCGAGCGCTACGTATCCTGGGGCCTCGATCCGGCAAAGATCACGCACGTGACCAACGGCCAGCCGGACTACAACAAGGGGCGCGTCCCGATCGACAAGCGCGAGAAGCGCAACCGGTTCGGCTTTTTCGGCCAGCTCGTGGACAACAAGGGGGTCTGGGTGATCCTGCAGGCCGTGAATGAGCTGCGCGCGAGCGGCTTCACGGATTTTCGCGTGGAAATCAACGGCGACAATCTGCAATACGCCTCGCCCGAACGCCGCAAGGAGATCGAGGAGTTCCTCGCCAAGGAGAAGGAACGGCCCGTCGAGGAACAGATCGTCGTGTTCAACGGCTCCTATTCCGTCGACCAGCTGTCGCAGCGCATGAGCCGGGTGGATTGGTGCATCGTTCCGTCGGTGTGGTGGGAAATATTCGGGCTGGTCATTTCAGAGGCCTGGATGTTCCATCGGCCCGTCATCGCCTCGAACGTGGGCGGTCCAGGGGAGCGGATCACCCACGACAAGGACGGCCTGCTCTTCGACGTCGCCGACGGGTCCTCGCTGGCCGAAACCATGCGCCGCGCCGCCACCGAGAAAGGGCTCTGGGAGCGTTTGGTAAGGGGTATCACGCCTCCCACATCGGAGAAGGCTATGGTACAAGAGTTCCTGGCGGTATACGGAGTCAAGGCGTCCAACCAGCGTGGGCAGGCCTTGGCCGTAGTCTAGGTACGGAATGCTGAACAGACCGACAAGGGAGTAGAGGTCAGATGGCGCTCGTGGGATATCTTGAGTCCGTGGACCCCCGCTTTGTTCGAGGCTGGGCTTACGACACCGAGATGCCGGCGGCGCATCTCGAGGTGGTGGTGCGCATAGGCGAGGAGTTTTGCGCGTCCAGCCACGCCGACGTCGCGCGCAACGACCTGCTGCAAGCGGGTATCGGCGACGGAAGCCACGGTTTCAGCATCGATCTCGCGGAGTCCGACCTCTCGGCGGCCGACGCCGCCCAGTTGCGGGTCCATGTGATCTCCGGAGCGGAATCGATGGAGCTGTTCCGACTGGCGGACAAGTCCGACGTCATCGAGGATCTGGTGTCGGAGCCTTCCCAGCCGGTCTCGGACGAACACCAATATCCGGTGTTCATCCTGGGTCCCGCCCGATCCGGGACCAGCGTGATGACGCTGGGCCTGCTCGACTCGGCGCGCTATGTGGGGATGGGCGAAGGTCATCTCATGCCGCTCGCGCAT
>Ga0302279_10000323_pt1 | contig 69454 bp, 59 predicted proteins | sample III_Bog_N3_3_FD_194541 | JGI IMG/M metagenome (GOLD analysis project Ga0302279, IMG submission 194541) | Peat permafrost microbial communities from Stordalen Mire near Abisko, Sweden - III_Bog_N3_3 | ecosystem: Environmental > Terrestrial > Soil > Wetlands > Peat | place: Sweden: Abisko... | reverse complement strand
AAATGGGAATCCTACACCACCTGGCTGTCCGGTTTCTTTCTTCTGGTCTGGATCTACTACGCGCAGTCCAGTCTTTATCTGATCAACCCGGCTGTGATGGAGCTGAACGCCCCGCAGGCGGCCGCTCTCGGTATCGCCGCATTGGGCTTCGGCTGGCTGGCTTACGACCAGCTGTGCAAATCCCGCCTCGGCAGCAGCGAGAACCTGCTCGGGCTCGCCGGACTGGTGCTGATCGTCGCGGCCAGTTTCGGCTTCACCCAGGTTTTCAGTGGACGCGGCGCCCTGATCCATACCGGCGCGTTGATGGCGACCTGGATGGCCGGCAATGTGGCCATGGTCATCATTCCGAACCAGCGCAAGGTGGTCGCCGCACTGATGGCCGGCCAGCCTCCCGATCCGGCGCTCGGCGAGCAGGCCAAGCAGCGGTCGACCCACAACAACTACCTGACTTTGCCGGTGGTGCTGCTGATGTTGGCCAACCACTATCCGGTCCTCTACGCCGATGCCGCGGTGATCCCTCCGATCGTTCTGCTCATCACCATCGCCGGCGCGCTGATCCGCCATTTCTACAACGTCCGCCACGCCGACCACGCCCGGTCACCCTGGTGGACCTGGGCCGCGGTGGCGGTCGCATTGTGGCTGACCTTCTGGATCGCGATGGCGGCGTCGCCAGCCGGTCGCGAGCAGCTGGGATTGGCGGCCGCGGTCGCCGGGCCGGCCGCGCACGCAACGCGCGAGGCGCCGCCATCAGGCATTGTCGAGATCGTCACCACGCGTTGCTCGATGTGCCATGCCGCGGCGCCGGTCTGGGATGGCATCCAGATCGCACCGAAGGGAGTGTTGCTCGATACGCCGGCCGAGATCGCCCGTCAGGCCGACGCGATCCGGCTGCAGGCCGTGATCAGCCGCGCCATGCCTCCGAACAATATCACGGCGATGACCGGCGAGGAGCGCCGCGCTTTGGCGCTTTGGGTGAGCGGTACGATGCGGTGAATCCGGCGGTCCCGCTTCGTTGGCGCAAGGCGAGGTTTTCGCCGGAGAGACCGTCCCCGCTGCGCTGCCCGCAGGGCGGTTCAGGCCCGGATCGGTCTTCCCCGAGCGGGCCTCATTCCAGCACGACCTGATCGCCCCGCCGGATCATGCCATCGGCCAGCACGGTCGCGTAGGCGCCAAGGCATGGGAATGTTCCCGGCCCGAGCATCGGAAACTCCACCTGGTTCAACTCATTCACCACGGCGACCGCCTCGCGACAAAACGGCAGGCTGCCATGGATCAGCATGGGCACCGCACAGCGCGGCGTCGGAGCGATCACCTCGAAGACGACGGATGGGCCGATGCGGATTTTCCGCCCGACCCAGTCGTTTTCGGCAAAAGCCGCCGAGGGCTGGGTGTCGATCAGGATGTTGGGCCGGTATCTCTCCGCGGTGATCGAGGCCTGCGGCGCGGCCGCCTGGGCGGCATGAAGCGAGGCAGAAGTCATCAGATGAAGCGGGGCAAAGTCGAAGAACCCGCCGGTCGGCGCTGCCGCCCCGATCGCCAGCAGATCCTGGGTCACGCTGGCGTCGACCCCGTGGGTCATGACTTCATCAGGGCGGGCGCGATTGAGTTCGATGCCCGCCGGTCTCACATCGACCAGCCTGACGTCCCGACCGAGCAATCCGGACATCTTCGCATCGAAGTCCTCATCCGAGTGGCAAAATGCGTTGCCGGCCTGGTCTGATATCATGATCGACGGCGGGCTGGCGGCCGAAGCCGTTTTCGCGCTGAACCTCAGGAGGTCGCGCCACAGATTGGGTTGCTTGGCGCTGGCGATCTTTCCGGTCGATGCGTCGATCAGGGCGTGGCTGCGGTCGCCGTGAAGGCCGGCGGGAGATATCGCACATTCGTCCAGATTTTCGCCGAGCAGCGATTTGACGGGATAGCGCATGATGGCGCCGATCGTTCCAATCATCGTCATTTGCGACCTCGAGCGTGGCTTGGGAGCTTGAGCGCGCTCAAGCAGATGCACCGGCGCCTCTCACCGAGGCGCCGGTATCGATCGCGGTTTTCAGATGCGGCTCATTTGGGAACGCTGCCGTCGATGCCCGCCACGTACCAGTTGAGCGAGTTGAAGGTGGCCTCCGGCATCGTCGCACCGGCGGCAACCATTTCCTTGCCGGTATTGTCCTTGATCGGTCCGGCGAAGGGGTTCAGCGTGCCGGCGATCAGCGCGGCCTTCTTGTCCTCGAAAACCTTGACGGCGGCTGGCGGGATCGCGGGATTGAGCGGCGCCATCACCACCATGCCTTCCTTGATGCCCCAGCGGGTATGCCGGTTGCCGGTCCAGCTGCCGTCCAGCACTTTCTTGGTTTCGGCGATGTAGTAGCCGCTCCAGTCTTCGGTGGTGCCCGAGAGCTGGGCCTTCTTGCCGAAGGAAGACATATCGGCGTCGATGCTGAAGGCGTAGGTGCCTTTTTCCTCCGCCGCCTGAATCGACGCCGGCGAATCGGTGTTCTGCGCGACATTGTCGGCGCCTTCCGCGATCAGCGTATCGGCCGCCTGGCGTTCCTTGCCGGGGTCGTACCAGGTGTTGACCCAGATCGCCTTGGTCTGCACCTTGGGATTTACCGCCTGGGCGCCGAGCGTCATGGAATCGATGTTGCGGATGACGCTGGGAATCGGGAACGAGCCGATGAAGCCCAGCGTGTTGGATTTGGTCATCTGGCCGGCGAGGGTGCCGATCAGATAGAAGCCTTCCTCGAAGCGCGGTTCGTAGACGACGATGTTGGCCGCGGTCTTGAAGCCGTTGACGTGCTCGAATTTGACGTCCGGGAACAGCTTGGCGACCTTCTGCAAGGGCTCCATATAGCCGAACGAGGTGGCGAAGATCAGCTTGTTGCCGTCGGCGGCGAGCTGACGGAACACGCGTTCGGAATCCGCGGTCTCCGGCACATTCTCCACGAAGGTGGTCTTGATCTTGTCGCCCATCGCCTTTTCCAGCCCCAGCCGTCCCATATCGTGCTGCTGGGTCCAGCCGCCATCGCCGCGCGGTCCCAGATAGACGAAGGCGACCTTGAGCGGTTCGGCCACGGCCGGCGCCGTTGCCATGATGCCGGTTGCCAGGCACAGGCTGATCGTTTTCCAGGTTTTACTTAGCTGCATGATGCTTACCTTTGGGTTGGTTGGACTGGTTGGGGGAGTAGCCGGCCGCGAGGCCCCTGTTCACGCGGCCGAATGGAAGCTGTGGCCGAGCGAGGCCGGCTGGTTGAGCAGAATCGTCTTTGGATCGCGGCAGATGATGACCAGAACGATGACCGTGGCCGCATAGGGCAACATCGACAGGAATTCGGTCGGGATCGGCAGGCCGAAGCCTTGCGCGAACAGCTGGAACTGGGTCACGCCGCCAAACAGATAGGCGCCGATCACGACGCGCGTCGGCTTCCAGGTCCCGAACACGACCAGCGCGAGTGCAATCCAGCCCTTGCCGGCCGACATGCCCTCGACCCACATCGGCGTCTGCACCAGCGACAGGTAGGCACCGGCGATGCCGGCGGTGGCGCCGCCGAACATCACGGCCAGATAGCGGGTCCCCACGACAGGCTTGCCGATGGCGTGGGCGACGGCGGGTGATTCCCCGATCGCGCGCAGCGTCAGGCCGGCGCGCGACCTGGTCAGGAACCAGAGCACGCCCAGATACAATGCGACCGAAAGATAGACCATGATGTCGTAGTGGAACAAAAGGTCGCCGACGACGGGAATGGCGGTAAGGCCTGGAATCGTGATCGGCGCCAGCCGGGCCACCGGCAGCCCGGCCAGATTGTGGCCGACGAAGGCCGACAGGCCGATCCCGAACAACGTCAGGGCCAATCCGGTTGCCACCTGATTGGTCTGCAGGTTGATGGTGAGAAAGCCGAATACCAGGGACAACGCGACGCCGGCACCAGCGGCGGCAATGAAGCCGACGGTATCGCTGCCGGATGCTCGCGTGGCGGCAAAGCCGGCCACTGCGCCGATCAGCATCATGCCTTCGATACCGAGATTGAGGACGCCGGACCTTTCGACCACGGTTTCGCCGAGTGCTGCGTAGATCAACGGCGTGGCTGCGACCACGGTGCTGGCAATCATCGGTACCAGGGGATTCATCAGGCATTCTCCAGCGTGGTCGCAGGCTTCGGCGTCGAGGCAGCGGCCTCGGGCGCGGCGGTTCGTTTCAGCCGGAAGGTGATGAACAGGTCGGCGGCCAGCAGATAGAACAGCAGCAAGCCCTGGAACAATCCGGTGATCGCCGACGGCAGGCCCATCCCCATCTGCGCCGACTCGCCGCCGAGATAAAGCAGCGACATCAACAGCGCGCCGAACACGACGCCGATCGGATGCAGGCGTCCGATCCAGGCGACGATGATCGCGGCAAACCCGTAGCCGGGGGAAATCTGCTGTTGCAGCCGTCCGATCGGGCCGGCCACTTCGCAGATGCCGGCGAGACCGGCGGTGGCGCCGCACAGCATCAGTGCGATCCAGATATTGCGCTTTTCCGAAAAGCCGGCATAGGCGGCCGCGGCGGGCGCCAGCCCGGCCACCTGCATGCGAAATCCGGCAAAGGTCTTTTGCGAGAATACCCAGGCGACGACCGCCAGCCCCAGGGCGTAGACGATGCCCCAGGTTACCCGCGTGCCGTTGATCAGCACCGACATGGTTTCGGCGTCGCCGAAGCCCTGCGACTGTGGATAGTTCTGTCCCTGGGGGTCGCGCCAGGGCCCGTGCACCAGCCAGGACAGCGCCAGCTGGGCGATATAGACCAGCATCAAGGTCACCAGGATCTCGTTGGTGTTGAAGCGGGTGCGCAGGAAGGCGGGGATCGCGGCCCAGGCCATGCCGCCAAGCACGCCGGCCAGCAGCATCAGCGGCATAGCAAGACTGGAATCGCTGTCGCCGAACCATAGCGCGACTCCGCCGCCGGCGATCGCCCCCATGGTGAGCTGGCCCTCGGCGCCGATGTTCCAGACGTTGGCCCGAAAGCCCAGCGCCAGACCCAGGCCGCACAGCAGCAATGGCGTGGTCTTCAACAGCAATTCGCCGATGCCATAGGTGGTGGACAGCGGCTTGATAAAGAACAGATAGAAGGCTTCCAGCGGATCCTTGCCCAGGGCGCTGAACAGCAGAAATCCGGTCACCAGCATGCCGGCCGCCGCCAGCAAGGGCGAAACGATACTCATGGTGGAAGAAGGGGTGGCGCGCCGCTCGAGCCTAAGCATGGGCTGCCTCCAGGCGCGGATCCGCGGCAGCGGGACTGGCCTGATCGCCGAAGTTGCCGCTCATCCAGGTCCCGATCTGTTCGATCGATGTCTCCGCCGGCTTGACCGAGGGCGAAAGGCGTCCCTCGGCCAGCACCGCGAGCCGGTCGCTGATCGTGAAAAGCTCGTCGAGCTCCTCGGAAATCACCAGAAGGGCGACGCCCTGATCGCGCAGATCGATCAGGGCTTGCCGGATCAGCTGCGCCGCGCCGACGTCGACCCCCCAGGTCGGTTGCGCCACGATCATCATTTTGGGCTGCAGCATCGTTTCCCGTCCAACGATGAATTTCTGCAGATTGCCGCCCGACAGGCTGGAGGCGACCGAGTGTTCGTCGCCGCATTTGACCTTGAAGCGGTCGATGACGTGTTTGGAAAAGGTCCGCATCACCGAGGGATGGATCAATCCGTTTTGCACCATGCCCTTGCGGGCGCCGGTCAGCAGCGCGTTGTAGGCGAGACTCATCGGCGGTACCGCGCCGCGTCCGAGCCGCTCTTCGGGCACGAAAGTCAGGCCGAGCGCGCGGCGCTTGGCCGGATTGAGATCGCCGACCGCTTGTCCGAACAGCTTGATCATGGATCCGCCGCTCAGACGCTCGCCCGACAGCGCCGCCATCAGCTCCTTCTGGCCGTTGCCGGAAACGCCGGCGATTCCCAGAATCTCGCCGCTGCGCACCTGCATGTTGATGTCCTTCAGCGACGTGCCGAAGGGATCCGGCGTCTCCAGGGTCAGATGCTCGACATCCAGCCGCACCTCCTTGGCTTCGCGCGGGGTGAGATGGCACTCCGCCAGTTCGCCGCCGATCATCAATCGGGCAAGACTGTCGTTGGTTTCGTTGCGGGGAATCGCGGTGCCGCTGACACGTCCGCCGCGAAGCACCGTGGCGGTGTCGCAGAGCGCGCGGATTTCGTCGAGCTTGTGGCTGATGTAGAGGATGCCGCAGCCTTCCGACGCCAGCCGCCGGAGCGTCTTGAACAGGATCAAAACAGCCTGCGGCGTCAGTACCGAAGTGGGTTCGTCCATGATCAGAAGCTTCGGCTCCTGAAGCAGGCAACGCACGATCTCGACGCGCTGCCTTTCGCCCACGGACATGCTGTGAACCAGCCGGAAGGGGTCGATCGGAAGCCCGTATTTCTCCGACACCTCGGTAATCTGCGCCGCCAGCCGGGCTGTCGGGACCGGCTCATCGAGCGCCAGCGCGATATTTTCCCAGACCGTCAGGGTCTCGAACAGCGAGAAATGCTGGAACACCATGCCGATGCCCATGCGCCGCGCCTGGGACGGCGCGGCGATGGTCTCATACTGGCCGTTCCACATGATGGTACCGGCATCCGGCTTGGTGACGCCGTAGATGATCTTCATCAGGGTGCTCTTGCCGGCACCGTTCTCACCCAGCACGGCATGAATTTCACCCGGCCGCACGCTCAGGGAGACGCCATCATTGGCGACCACGCTGGGGTATCGCTTGGTAATCCCGGTCAGCACCAGCCGGGGCTTGGGATCGGCGGCAATTGTTGGTTGGTTCATGTTTTCGATCAGCCTTGGCCATCAAGAAGGCAGGGGCAACCGCTGCTTTCCTCAATGCCAAGCAATCCGTGCGCCAAGTCCCCAGGAGAGCCGGCTGCAGCGATTAATGCCGATGGATGGCCGGCTTGGAGCCCTCAATCCACGAGCGGTGAGCGAGCAATCCACGAGCGGCCAGCGAGGAAGCCTGATTCTGCCTAATGTAAGGGCAGGCTGAAGCCGCAAGATTGCCGCTTCTAGCGCCGTACTCAGGGGCATTGTGCGCAAGCCCGCGCCGCTCGCCGATTTCCCTCGCAGCGGCATCAGGAATACCTGCTCGGGCGACGGGGTATCCGGGCAATTTGGCCCCGGGCAGCCCGGGGCGGTGAACCTCCCTGCAGCCAGCAGGCGAGAAATCGATGCGCCGGAAATAGCGCGGGGACCCGGCGTGTGGCTCGCGCCTTCGATGAGCGGTCCGCTCGAGAGCCCATGCCGGCAGGGTTCGTCCCTTTCCCGAGGAGGCGGAACTTACGCCGAACCATTCATGTGCAGAGCAAATGCAGGCAACCCGTCATCGCCAGCGAAGCCAGCACCGCGACCACCGCACAGCCGACATTGGATTCGACGGCCTCAAAGACCGATTCGATCATTCTTCGCATACCAATCGCCTCGCATGGATCGAGCGACGCACGCCGGCTCCGGGACGGTGCCTTGGTCACTCTTCGCCACCAGAAAAATGTCGGGTCGTGCTGCGAGCTCCCGGTGGCAAAGGAGTTGGCCGGCGAGCTTCAGTTTGAAGAAGTCTGGAGCATAAATGTTGCTCAATGGTTGATAAATCTTTCAAGGAGACGCATGTGAGCGCGACGCGATCTGCATCGCGGATTTGCGCTCGATCCCGGTCTTGATCCGGATTTATTCCAGTCCGGGCGAGACAAGCCCATTGCCCGCAGGGGCCATCCTTGAGGCGCGCGACTCACGGCCGCTTCGGGCCGGCGCCCGGCGCGACGCCGGCGTCCGGTTCGAACTTGCGGTCCATCTTGTGTGCTCCTTCGCTGATATCGAGCAGGGTACGACGGCCCTCTTCCATGAAGGCGGCCGAGCGCTTGTTGAAGCTCTCGGCGAGCTCGCGAATCGACTTCACCTTCTGGAACAGCTCGCCGTCCTTGCCGTTGGCGAGGCCCGGCACGATATTGTCGACCTTTGCAATTGCGGCGTCGAAACCGGCGAAGGCGGTGTCCGCCTGGCGCAACACGCTGTCGATCGCGTCACCCTTGTCCGCCAGTGAGGCGGTATAGCTCTCGAAACTCGTGAGGGCATCTTTCATGACATCCTGATTGTCGACCAGCACCCGGTCGACATTGTGCAGGGTGTCGCGGATCGACGTGGTCTCGGTCAGGTCGGCCGTCAGGGTCGGAATGCCGTCCTCGTCCAGCGGCACCGGTGGCGCCGCTGCAGCCCCCCCTGTCAACGATATCGCCGCCACGCCGGTCAGCCCCTGGAATTCCAGGCCGACAATGGTGTCCTTGCGGATCGGGGCGCTGTTTTCCAGCGTGACAAAGGCGACGACCTTGCGCGGGCTTTCCAGCTTCAGCGACAGGATCTCGCCAACCTGAACGCCGTCGAAGTTCACGCTGCCGCCCTTGACGAGACCGCTCGCCGAACCTTCAAAAACGATCCGAAGCGGGCCGCGCTGCCGGGTGCTGTGGAGTTTCTGCAGGCCGAGAAAGCCGACCAGCGCCACGGCGATCGCCGCAAGCGCCGAGGATCCGATCATCAGGTGGCTGGCCCGCGCTTTCATTCCGGTATCCGGCGGCGAGGTGCAGGGTTTTGAGAGCACTGGGGCACGTCGTCCGCTGCCAGATTGTAGGGGCAAAGCCAGCCGGGCGAAAGGCCGACGCCCCCCGGGGGCAGGCGCCAGATGCGCGCGGCGCAGCGCGTGGCGTTGTTGACAGCGTCAGACCGCAGCGCCACCCTTGATCGAGGCCTTGCCTGCGCGGGATGCAAAAAAACAAGGATTGGAGGAAACGATGGCCAAATTGCTCAGCGAGGAGGAAGTCGCCTTATATCGCGACCGTGGCTATCATTTCCCGATCGATGCCCTGAGCGCGAGCGAAGTGACGGAATTTCGCCGCAGGCTGGAGGACTATGAAGCCGCGAGCGGCGGCCCGATCAAGGGCGAGATGCGCCATCGCAGCCACGTGCTGTTCACCTGGATCGACGAGATGGTCCGTCATCCCAGGATACTGGATGCCATCGAGGACCTGCTCGGGCCGGATATCCTGTGCTGGAATACCAGTTTCTTCATCAAGGAAGCGGGCGATCCCGGCTTCGTGTCCTGGCATCAGGACGCCACCTATTGGGGCCTGAGCTCGTCCGACGTGGCGACCGCGTGGATCGCGATCTCGCCGGCGAACCGGACTTCCGGCTGCATGAAGTTCGTCGCCGGCACGCACCGCAGTCAGGTTCCGCACGAGGACACCTTCGATCACAACAACCTGCTGACCCGGGGCCAGGAGATCGCGGTCGATGTCGACGAGGCAAGGGCCGTGCATGTCGAGTTGCAGCCGGGCCAGGCGTCGCTGCATCATGTGCTGCTGTTCCACGGCTCGGAGCCGAACCGTTCCGATGACCGGCGCATCGGGCTGGCCATCCGCTACATCCCGACCCACCTCAAACAGGCGGTCGGCGCGCGGGACTGGGCCACGCTGGTGCGCGGCAGGGACAGCTACGGCCACTTTCAACCCGCGCATGTGCCGAAGCGCGACCTGGAACCCGAGGCGCTGGCATTTCACAAGATCGTATCGGAAGAGCAGGTGCGCGTGCTCTATCGGGGTACCGGCCAGTCCGCCTACCGCGCGTGAAAATCACCTGATCCGCTTACGTCAGCGTCCATTCCTCGGCGCTGGCTCCGGCCAGTGCCCGGACCCGGGCCTCGTCGGCGGCAAGTTCATGGGCCGTCCCGGAATAGACGACGATGCCGTCATCGAGCACATAGGCGTTGTCGGCGATTTCCAGGCTCATCCGCGCATTCTGCTCGACGAGCAACACCGAAATACCCTCGGCCTTCATCTGCTGGACGATGCGGAACACTTCGCGCACGATCAGCGGCGCCAGCCCCTGCGATGGCTCGTCGAGAATCAGAAGCCTCGGGTTCAGCAGCAGCGCCCGGCCGATCGACAACATCTCCTGTTCGCCGCCGGAAAGCTGGCGGCCGCGGTTGAGCTTGCGCTCCTCCAGGCGGGGGAATAGCCGGTAGATCCGCTCGATGGTCCAGGGCCCGCTCCGTTCGAGCGGCACCTTCAGATTTTCCTCGACGCTGAGATTGGCGAAAATGCGCCGGCCCTCCGGCACGTAGCCGACGCCCTGCGCGGCGATCCGGAAGGTCGGCCAATGCGTGGTGTCCTCGCCGAAGATGGTGATCTTGCCCTGGCGCGCCGGGGTAAGTCCCATCAGGCTTCGCAGCGTCGTGCTCTTGCCCGCGCCGTTGCGCCCCAGCAGCGCGGTGATCTTGCCTTCGGCAACCTCGAGGCCGACGCCATGCAGGATGTGGCTCTTGCCGTAATAGGTGTGAAGGCCTTCGGCGGTCAGGGCTGCGGTCATGCGGCATTGCCCAGATAGGCGGCCTGAACGGCCTCGTTGGCGGCGATCTCCTGGGGCGTGCCCTGCGCCAGCATCCTGCCCTGGTCGAGCACGCAGATGCGGTCGGCCAGATGGAATACCACGCGCATGTCGTGCTCGATCAGCACGATGGTGTAGTTGCTGTCGCGGTGCAGCCTGCGGATCAGCTGGGTGATCTGGTAGGTCTCCTGGTCGCCCATGCCGGCGGTCGGCTCGTCGAGCAGCAGCAGATGCGGCTTCAAGGCCAAGGCCATGGCGATCTCGGCAGCGCGTTGATCGCCATGGGCAAGTTCCCCGACCAGCCGATCGGTCTTGGCTTCCAGCGACACCAGCTTGAGGGTGGCTTCGACATGCTGGCGGATCTGCAAGGCTTCCGAACGGTTGATCCAGGGCCGCAGCCGGTATCCGCCGGCCACTTCGGCGGCGATGCGGACGTTCTCGAAGACGGTGAGTTCCGGAAAGATCTCGGTAATCTGGAAGGTCCTGGCCATGCCGAGCGTGACGCGCTGGTTGGTGGCCAGCCGGGTGATGTCGCGGCCGTCGAAGGTGATGGTGCCGGTGGTCGGCGGAAAAAATCCGCTGATCAGGTTGAAGAAGGTGGTCTTGCCCGCGCCATTCGGCCCGATGATCGCGCACATCTCTCCCTTCGCCACGTTCAGCGAGATGTCGCTCACCGCCACCAGATTGCCGAATCGCTTGGTGACGTTGCGGATTTCGAGAACGTTCATGCCTTGCTCCTTTGCAGAAAGCCAAGCAGCCCGCGCGGGAAAAACAGCACCACCAGGACGAACAGCAGTCCGACGAACGACATCCAGTTGACGGTGACGCTGGACAGGTAGTCCTGCAGCACCACGAACACCGCAGCGCCAAGCAGCGGGCCCCAGAAGCTGCGCATGCCGCCCATCACCGCCATCATTACGAAGTCGCCGGACTGGCTGTAATGCAGGCCGCGCGGATCGGCGAAGTTGTTGACCAGGGCATAGAGCGCCCCGGCAAATCCCATGAAGAAGCAGGACAAGGTGAACGCGATCCAGATGTGGCGCTCCACCGGGATGCCGAGGAAGCGGGAGCGGCGCTCGTTCTCGCGGATCGCGATCATGGTGCGGCCGAACGGCGAGCGCAGGATGAATCCCATGGCGCCGACCGCCAGCGCGAAGCAGAACAGCACGAAGAAATAGAAATTGTTGGCGCTGGAGAGAATGTCGAGCCTGAACAGGCCGAAGTCGAGCGGCTGGCGCGAGAAGCCGCGCAGCCCGTCGTCACCACCGGTCAGCGAACTCCACTGGAACGCGATGTAGTAGAACACCTGGCCGAACGCGATCGTCACCATGGCGAAATAGACGCCGCGCCGGCGCACGATCAGGGTGCCGAGGATGCCGCCGCAAACGCCGCCCAGCAGCATTCCCGCGAGCAGTGCCAGCGGCGTGCTCAGCACCAGGAACTTCAGGGTCAGCCCGGCGCCGTAGGCGCCGAGGCCGAAATAGGCGGCATGACCGAACGACAGCACGCCGGTGAATCCCAGCAGGAAATTCAGCGACATCGCCGCCAGCCCAAGCACCAGAACGCGGGTGGCAAGCGCGGTATAGCCGCCGAGCGGCACCATCCAGTAGGGCGCGAGCAGCAGCACTGCCCAGATCGCCGCCAGGACGATCAGCTTGCGGTTTTGTTCGGCGCTCAACTCATCATTCCTTCTTCGCCGAACAATCCGCGCGGCCGTATCAGCAGCACCACCGCCATCATGACATAGATCACCGCCTCGCTGGCCGCCGGCAGGAACACCGCGGTCAACCCCGATGCGACCCCGATCAGCAATCCGCCGATCAGCGTTCCCGGCAGGCTGCCGATGCCGCCGACGATGATGGCAATGAAGCTCGGCATCAGCAGCCCGGTGCCCATGGTCGGTTCAAGCCCCAATTGGCCGGCGGCGAGAACCCCAGAGAGGCCGGCCAGAAAAATGCCCACCGCAAAATTCAGCGAGCGCAGCAGCTGCACATTGATGCCCAGCGCCGCCACGGTCTCGAGGTCGAGCGTGCCGGCGCGGATGCGAATGCCAAGGCGGGTGTAGCGCAGCAGCAGGAACAGCAGTGTCACCGCCACTATCACCACGGCCACCATGAACAGCCGATAATTGGTGATGAAGAACAGCTCACTGCTCAGCGGCTGTGCCAGGAACGCCGGAATGGTGACCGGCTTGCCCTGCGCGCCCCAGATGAAGCGGGTGCCGTCCTCGATCATGAACGCCAGGCCGAAGGTCAGCAGCAGGCTGTAGAGCGGATCGCGTCCATAGAGCGGGCGGATCAGCACGCGCTCTACCGCGAGCCCGATCACCGCCGTCAAGGGCGGCGCCAGCAGCAGCGCGCCCCAGAAGCCGACATAGGGGGTGATGGTGTAGGCGATGTAGCCGCCGATCACCAGAAATCCGCCATGCGCGAAATTGATGACGTTGCTCAAATTCAGGATCAGCGAAAGACCCAGCGCCATCAGCACATAGAAGGCGCCGATGATGAGCCCGTTGGTGACGTTGAACAGGATAAGTTGCGACATAAATCACCGGATGAGAAAACATCAATTCGACCCGAGGGCGGCGGCCCCCGGACCCCGCAATGGCGGACGCTATCCTACGCCGGCCACTGAATGGTGCAGCCGGTTTCACTGACGGCGGGCGCCGTCTTGTCGCCGGGGACGACTTCGTCGACCCGGAACAGGTCTTCCGGATCGTCCTTGCCCTTCGACTGCGCCTCGCCGACAAAGGCCGAGGTCATCAATTGATGATCGCCCTTGCGGTAGTAGCACTTGTTCGGCTGCAGCTTGACCTCGTCGGGCAACTCGAAATTCTCCAGCGCCGCCGCCAGCTTGACCGCGTCGATGGTTTTTTCCTGGTTGGCGATCAGGGCGAAGCTCATGGCCGAGGCATAGCCGAACCAGTGACGCGCGGTCGGGACATTGCCGGCATTGACCTTGCGAATATCGGCGACGAACCTTTCGACGCCGGGGACGCCCGGCTGCTTCCAGTACCATTCGAACATCCAGACGCCGATGCGTGCTTCCGGCGGCAGCGCGGCCAGCGATTCCAGCTCCTGCTGCGTTCCGGCGACGTGGATCTGCTTGTCGAGCCCGAACTGCACCACCTGCTTCAGGCAGTTGATCATGTCGGAGCCCTGCACCAGGAGGATCAGCACATCCGGATTGGCCGCCCGCGCCTTGATCAGATAGGCCGAGAAATCGGTGGTGCCGAGCGGGGTAAGCTCGTTGCCGGTAACGGTGCCGCCGAGCTTCTTGAGGTCGTCGGTGCAGGCATCATACAGCGTGTGGCCGAACGCGTAGTCGGGCGTGATGAAGTGCCACTTCTTGCCGTATTTCTTGAATAGTACGCCGCAAACCGAATTGGCTTCCATCCGCGTGGTGTTGCAGACGCGGAAAACATTCCATTTGCAATCCTTGCCGGTGATCGAATCGGTGTGGCCGCCGGAGACGATATGCAGGATCTTCTTTTCGGCGGTGACCTGGGCGATCGCGGCGGCAATGCCGGAGTTGACGTCGCCGATCATGAAGCTGACCTGATCGCGCTCGATCAGCTTGCGCGCCTTTTGCACGCCGGTGCCGACGTCGTTGGCGGAATCCTCCACCAGCAATTCGGCCTGACGCCCGAGGATGCCGCCCTTGCCGTTGATCTGCTCGACGGCGAACTTGGCGCCCATCACCTCATTGCCGGCCGGCGCGGCGTAGACGCCGGTGAGAGGATCGACCATGCCGATCCGGATCGGCGTCTCGCCGCGCGCCTGGATGATGAAGGGCGATGCCAGCTGGAGGCCGCCCAGCGCGGCGGCGCCCTTGATGAGCGTACGACGATCGAATTTCGAGCCGAAAGTCCGCGATATCATGATTTCTCCCTGGAAGGATTATTTGCGTTTCTTCTGCAGCTAGGGCCGCCTGGTGCGTCGAGGCGCCAGGCGGATATCGTCTTGTGTCGGATCGTGCTGCGTCAGGCCGGCCACTGGATCTTGCAGCCGGTGTTCTCGGCCGGTCCGGCGGCCTTTTCACCGGGGACGAGATTTTTTACCGAGAACATATTGTCCGGATCGCCCTGGGGCGGGTGGGCCTCGCCGACAAACACCGTGCTCATCAATTCGTGGTCGCCGGCGCGGAACGCGGGTGCACCCGGTTGCAGCGCGATCTCCGGCGGCAGCTTGAATCCGGCAAGCGCATGCGCGAGCCTTGGAGCCTCGAGGGTCTTTTCCTGGTTGGCAATCACCGCCAGGGTCTGCACCGAGGCATAACCGAACCAGTTGCGCGCGGTGGCCGAAAGCCCGGTGATCTTCTTCATGGCGGCATTGAATTCCGCGACATGCGGCACGCCCGGCTGATCCCACCACCATTCCATGGTCCACCATCCGACGCGCGCGCCGTCGGGCACCGCGCGGATGCTTTCAAGCTCGAACAAGGTGCCGCCGACGGCCATCTGCTTGTCGAGGCCGAACTGGACAAACTGCTTGAGGCTCGATACCTGGTCGCCGCCGCCCATGACGTTGATCAGCACCTGCGGGCCATAGGCCTTGGCCTGGATCAAATAGGCCGAATAATCGGCCGTGCCCAACGGCACCAGTGCGGCCGAGGAAGTGCCGCCGGCGGCCTTCAGCAGCTTTTCAAAGCCGGCCTGCACCGAATGGCCATAGGCGTAGTCCGGCGTCAAGAAATACCACTTCTTGCCGAACTTCTCCATCAGGGTCGATGCGATGGCGTTGGCGTCCATCGAGGTGGAGTTGCAGATTCGGAACACGTTCCAGGAGCAGCTCGCGCCGGTAATCGGGTCGGTGTGTCCGCCGGAGACGATATGGAGCACCTTCTTCTCGCTGGTGACCTGCGCCATCGCGATCGCAATACCGGAATTGACGTCGCCGATTATGAAGCTGACCTGATCGCGCTCGATCAGCTTGCGTGTCTTCTGCACTCCGGTGCCGACGTCGTTTGCCGAATCCTCAACCAGCAGTTCGACCGGCCGGCCGAGAATGCCGCCCTTCTTGTTGATCTCCTCGGCGGCGAATTTCGCGCCCACCACCTCGCCCTGCGCGATCGCGGCATAGACGCCGGTCAACGGATCGACCATTCCGATCCGCACCGGCGTCTCACCGCGCGCCTTGATGATGTAGGGGGAAGAAAATTGCACCGCAGCAATGGCCGCGCTGCCCTTCAAAATAGTCCGCCGATCGAGCCGCCAGGATCGTTCCAAGCTACCCATGCTGTCCTCCCAGACAAGGTGACGTATCTTGTGGCGGGCATTCTGCGATGCCCTTGACGGCCCCGAACCTAGCGCTTCCGGTTTGGTTTTGCCAACCATAACCCGGCAAAATCCTGCAACCTTTGGCCTAGGCCTCGGGTTCGAAGTTAACCGTGGTCCTGTCTCCGCCATGGTCCGGGGGCGGATCCCGGTTAACCGCGCAAAGCGCCGGCCCAGTATCTGACCTGCCTCCTGTCGATAAGCGTGCTATGCTGAACGCGGCAACTAATGGCTTCGGCCGCTTGGCAGCAAAATGTCGGCATCTGACGGTTCTAACAGCGTCATAGACTTGTCGGTCCGGGGGCGGAAAAGAAAAAGCTCGCCGTTCCTGATATTGGCCATCGTGCTGCTGGCTTTCGCCGCCCTGGCCGGCGCATCCTTTGTATTGCTGCGACCGACCACGTTGCGAATTGCCGTGGGTCCGGCGGGAAGCGACGACCAGAAACTGGTTCAGGCGCTGGCGCAGACATTTGCCCGCGAGGGCAGTTCGGTCCGGCTTACCGTGATCACCACCGCCGGCCCGGTTGACAGCATCGCGCTGCTGCGGGCCGCGGAAACCGATCTTGCGGTCGCCCGCGCCGACGAGGAAATGCCTGACGGCAGCGGATCCGTGGCGATCCTGCGCAAGAACGTGGTGGTGCTCTGGGCACCTTCCGGCGTTGCCCGCAAGGGATCCAAGACCGAACCCAAACCGAGGATCAAGGCGATCGAGGACCTCGCGGGCCATCGCATCGGCGTTGTCGGCCGCACCCAGATCAACGTCACGCTGCTTCGCATCATCCTGACGGAATCGGGCGTCAATCCTGAAAAAGTGGCGGTCAGCCAGTTCGGCACCGATCAAATCAACGAAATGGTGCGCGATCCCTCGATCGACGCCTTCATGACCGTCGGCCCGCTCGACAGCGACATCACCGCCAATGCCATCGTCACGACCGCCCGCGTCAGGGGCGAACCGGTCTTTCTGCCGATCGACGTTTCGGAGGCGATCGCCAAGCGGCACCCGTTGTATGAATCCGAGGAGATTCCAGGCGGCTCCTTCAGTTCGGCGCCATCCAGACCGGACGACAAGATCGAGACGATCGGCGTCGATCACCTGATCGTCGCGCCAAAATCGCTGTCCGAAAGCGACGTCGGGGCCTTCGTCCGGCAGCTGTTTGCGGTCCGGCCCTCGCTGGCCAGGGAAATGCCGAGTGCGGCCAGAATCGAAAAGCCGGACACCGACAAGGACGCCGCGCTGCCGGCGCACCCCGGCGCCGCCGCCTTCATCGACGGCACCGAACGCACCTTCATGGACAAATACAGCGACTACATCTGGGGCGTCGTGCTGATTCTCTCGGTGCTCGGATCCGCCAGCGCCTGGTTGCGCCATTATATCAAGCGCGATGAGCGAAGGCTGAATACGCTGCACCGCGAGAAGCTGCTGGCGGCGATTTCGCTGGTGCGCAAAATCGATTCGATCGAGGAATTGGACCGGTTGCAATGCGACGCGGACGACATCCTGCGCGAGACGCTCGAATGCTTCGATGACGGTGCGATCGAAGAAGCGGACCTGTCCGCCTATGGCCTTGTGCTTGAGCAGTTTCACCACGCGGTCGTCGACAGGCGGGCCGCCATCACGGGGGCCGCATCCGATCTGCCGCGGATGCGCGCCCGTTAAATCCAGGCGGCTCGATGACCCAACGGCGGCGCCGCCGCCGTCAATGCTGCGCAGCGGTTCTTGCGGCGGCGTTGTTGAGGACGATCAGGCCATCGACGGCGACGCCGGTCCTGGTGTTGATCAGGAACGGATTGACGTCGATCGAGGCGATCCGGGTGCCGGCGTCCGCCATCAGGTTGGAAAGACCGACGATGGCCTTCACGGCGGAGGCCTCGTGCAGCGGCGGCTTGCCGCGATAACCCTTCAGCTTCACGCCGGCCTTGGTGCGGCGGATCAATTGTCTGGCCTCGGCCGCATCGAGCGGAGCCCCGGCCAGCGCCACGTCCTTGATCAATTCGATATCGACGCCGCCGCTGCCGAACAATACCACCGGGCCCATTTCGGCATCGAGAGACGCCCCGATCACCAGTTCGAGGTCCGCCTTGACCTGCTGCGCGATCAGGACGCCCTCGAGCTTCGGCTTGTTCTTCAGCTTCCTGACCCGTGCGGTGATGTCGTTGAAGGCCTGCCTCACCTCGGCCGCGCTGGTGAGGTTCAGCACCACGCCGCCGATATCGGATTTGTGCAGGATGTCGCGGCTGACCACCTTGGCGACGACGGGAAAGCCGATCTTTTTGGCGATCTTCACCGCGTCGGCCGCGGTCTGGGCGATCTCCTCCCTGGATACCGGAATGCCGTAGGCCCTGAGCAGCTTTTTCGACGCGACCTCGTCGAGCGCGGCACCCTTGGCATGTTTGAGCGTGCGTTCCAGGGTCGCCCGCGCCGAAGCGCTGGAGCCTGACACGACATCCGGCACTTCCTTGGGCAGCGAGGCATAGTCGATCAGCGCCTTGATCGCGCCCACCGCCCGGTCGAGACCCTGCATCACCGCGATATGCGGCAGCGATTTGCGCAAGGTCTTGGTGAATTCGGTAAAGCCGATCGACATCGTAGAGATGTAGACCACCGGCTTGCTGGCGGTGCCGGCCATGTCGTTGACGATCCGCAAGTTCCGCTCGCGCAGTTCGTGCGGTGCCTTCGGCAATTCGGCGTCGATGATGACGATGTCGGTGTCGGGATCGTCGATCATGATCTGGATCGACTGCATGTAGACCGAGGGGTCGACCACGGCGGCGAAGCCGGCATCGAGCGGATTGCCGACGATGCTGCCGGGACCGAGCATTTTTGCCAGCTTGCCGCTGGCGCCTGCGCTGAGCTCGGCGAAGTTCAGTCCGGCGGAATGGAACGCATCGATCAGCAGTCCGCGCTTGCCGCCCGATAGCGTCACGGCGGCCAGCCGGTTGCCCTTCGGGGCTTCGGCATGGACGAAGCATTCGGTGGTTTCGATCAGTTCGTCGAGCCCGCGGACGCGGATCACACCCTCCCGGGTCGAGACGGCGTCGAATGTCTCGATCGATCCGGCCAGCGCCCCGGTGTGCGCCATCGCGGCGGCACGTCCGCCCTCGGACGTTCCGAGCTTGAGCGCGATCACCGGCTTGCCCGCGGCGCGCGCGGCCTTGCAGGCGCTGCGGAACGCCTTGGTGTTGCGAACACCTTCGAGGTAGACCACGATGACGCGGACCGAGGGGTCGGCGGCAAAATAAGCCATCAGGTCGGGGGTCTCGAGGCCGGCCTCGTTGCCGGTCGTCACCATGTAGCCGACGCCGACGCCGCGATCCTCCAGCGCCTGGCGGATCGCCATCACGATGGCGCCGGATTGACCGGCGATCGCGACCGGACCGGCCGTCATCGTGACGATGCGGTCGTCGATGTTGGTGAACAGATTTTCGCCGGCGCTGAGGTTGCCGAGACAGTTCGGGCCAGTGACGGCAAGGCCGGTCTGCCGGATCGCCTGCTGCAGCTCGCCGGCGAGTTTCTGGCTCTCGGCGTCCTGCAACTCGCTGAAGCCCGAGGTGACGATGGTCGCCGAGCGCGCGCCGGCCGCGGCGGCGTCGCGGATCACCTGGACCGCAAATCGCGCCGGCACCAGCACCAGCACGTGATCGGGCTTGTCCGGCAGGCTGGCGAAATCCTTGTAGCAAGGCACGCCCCAGATCGACTGGCGCTTGGCGTTGACCGGATAGAGGCCGCCCCGATAGTGGTATTTGACCAGATTGTTCCAGATCCGCTCGGCATAGTTGCCAGGCTTGTCGGTTGCCCCGACCAGCACGATGTTGCGCGGATGAAGCATGGCATGAATGCTTTTGACGATGTCGCTGGCGTCTGAGGAAGGCGACCATTGCCTGGCCGAAACTGACATGCTGCCTGGCTGAGCTTCCATCGGCGGTACCTTACCCCTGGTTTCTTGGCGGAATGAGCGACCGATCCGAGATCGCCACTCGCGGTGCGTTTTCATTTCTTATTATTGATAGTCGGGGAGGGTGGCAACTCGCAGCATCGAGCCCGGCCGCAGTCCTGCCAGCCCCCGGGGCCGACGAGGTCCGCCGGCTTACCAGGCCGGCCGCGGCCGCGACGGCGATGCGATGCCGGCGAGCAGCACCGCGAGAATGCCGGTGAGAAAAATGCCGTCGAACGTTCCGGCGCCGCCGATCGAGGCGACCGGCGCGCCGAGGCCGCTGATGTTGCCGAGGTTGAGGAGATCGGCTCCGACCAGCGTGCCCATCGAACCGCCGATATAGGCCAGCGGTGCCGCATATTCGCGGGACAGGATAAAGGCAAGGATCGCGGTGGTCACGACCGGCGCAAACACCGGCACCGCAATTCCAATTCCCGGCACCGGGGTGGCCATCGCGTGGATCACCAGCGCGATCGCCGCGGTGGCAATCGCCGCCTTGAGCCAGAGCTGGTATCGAATGACGAGATAGGTCGACATCAAGGCCGGAATCACCGCGCCGCCGACATTGACGGCCAGCACGGTGCCCGGCCATGACGAAACCAGCGGCACGACATATTGCATGCCAAAGAAGTCGACGATCTCTCCCGACCTGACCGGCGCCCCGGGCAGGACCGCGATCGGAATATTGAAGTAGCTGCCGATCAGCGAGCCGAACAGCAAAAGCAGCGCAGCACCTGGACCGATCCCCAGCCGCATATAGGCGTATCTGAGAATGCGGAGCTGAATCAGGATGATCAGCCCCGCGACCAGCACCACCAGGATCGAAAACAATCCCGGTGTCAGCGGCAAATAGTGAACCTGGGAACGCATCATCGGTGTCGGCTGGAACGGATCGGGTGGCGGCTTTTCAATATTTGGGAAACCTTTCCCGGGATGACAAGGATGGCGAACCCCGGCAACAGCGGGTTTCCGCTTCGCAGCGCAGGATTCTGCCCATATAACCGGCGGCGGCGGCAGGACGATTCCCATGCGCATCTTCATCACCGGCGCCAACGGCTTTATCGGCGGCGCGGTCGCCAGGGCCCTGATCGACGGCGGCCATCATGTTCGCGGCCTGGTTCGTGACAGTGCCAAGGCGGTCGCGGTGGCGGCCCACGGCATCGAGCCGGTGATCGGCACGCTCGACGATGCGGCGCTGCTGCGGGCCGAAGCACGGGCCGCCGAGGGTGTCGTCAACGCCGCCAACAGCGGTCACCGCGGCGCCGTCGAAGCCTTGATCGCGGGCGTTGCCGGCTCAGGCAAGCCTTTGATCCATAGCAGCGGCACCAGCATCGTTGCGGACAAGGCGTTTGGCGAGCCCTCCGACCGGATCTTCGATGAAACCACCCCGATCACGCCCGAGCCCGAACGCTTTGCCCGGGTGGCGATCGACCGCCTGGTGCGCGAGGCGGCCGGCATTCGCTCGGTGGTGCTGTGCAATTCGATGATCTACGGCCATGCGCTCGGGCCGCCGGCGCAGAGCGTGCAGATCCCGGCGCTGCTGCAGCAGGCGAGAAACTCCGGCGTCGTGCGTTATATCGGCCGCGGCCTCAACCGCTGGTCCAACGCGCATATCGCCGATGTCGCGGCGCTCTATGCGCTGGCCATCGACAGGGCGCCGGCCGGCAGCTTCGTCTATGTCGAAAGCGGCGAGCAGGCGCTCGGCGAGGTGGCGCAGGCGATCGCGGCACGGCTCGATCTCGGCATGGCGCAATCCTGGCCGCGCGAGGCGGCGATCGAGGCCTGGGGCCGCGAGAAGGCGACGTTCTCGCTCGGCTCCAACAGCCGCGTGCGCGGCACGGCGGCCGCAGCACTGGGCTGGGTGCCCCGGCATCGTTCGATTACCGACTGGATCGCGCGGGAACTGGTGTGATGGTCCAACCGAAGGCGCAACTTCGGTCCGGCCCGCCGATTTTCCGCCTGCGTGTCGCCGCCGCGCTTGCTACCAAAAATGGTAGCGCTATATCGGGGGTTTCGAACCTTCCATCCCGCCCTACCGACGAGCCCTATCATGACCACTGATACCGATACCTCGCCGCACTCGCAGCCCTTCCAGGCGGAGGTCGCCGAACTGCTGAATTTGATGGTTCATTCGGTCTATTCGGAGACCGATATTTTTCTCCGCGAATTGATTTCCAATGCGTCGGACGCCTGCGACAAGCTGCGCTACGAGGCGATCGCCGCCCCCGAGCTGATCGCCGACGGAGCGCCGCCCAAGATCATCATCGCGCCCGACAAGAAGGCCGACACCCTCAGCGTGATCGACAGCGGCATCGGTATGGACCGGCAGGAGCTGATCGACAATCTGGGAACCATCGCGCGGTCCGGCACCAAGTCGTTTGTTTCCCGCCTGACCGAGGCCAAGGATGGGGCCGGCCTGATCGGACAGTTCGGCGTTGGATTTTACGCCGCCTTCATGGTGGCCGATCGCATCGTCGTCACCAGTCGCCGCGCCGGGTCGGATCAGGTCTGGACCTGGTCGTCGTCGGGCGGCAGCGGTTTCGAGATCGCGCCCGCCGACGAGCAAGCCAGCCAGCGGGTGGCGCGGGGCACCGAAATCGTCCTGCATCTGAAAAAGGACGCCGCCAAATATCTCGAAGCCTACGAGATCGAGCGCATTGTCAGGGTCTATTCCGACAACATCCAGTTTCCGATCGAACTGAAGCCGGAGGACGGCGAGCCGCGCCAGATCAATTCGGCGAGCGCGCTGTGGCAGCGGCCGAAATCCGACCTGAAGCCGGAGGATTACACCCAGGCCTACAAGGCGATCGCCGGCGCCTTCGACGAGCCGGCGATGACGCTGCACTACCGCGCCGAAGGCCGCCAGTCCTACGCCGTGCTGTTGTTCGCGCCATCGACCAAGCCGTTCGATCTGTTCGAACCGTCGCGCAAGGGCAGGGTCAAGCTCTATGTCCGCCGCGTTTTCATTGCCGACGATGCCGATCTGCTGCCCGGCTATCTGCGGTTCATCCGCGGCGTGATCGACAGCGAGGATCTGCCGCTCAATATTTCCAGGGAGATGCTGCAGAACAATCCGCAACTGGCGCAGATCCGCAAGGCCGTGACGAGCCGCGTGATCGGCGAACTGGAAAGCCTGAGCGAAAAGGAGCCCGAGACCTTCGCCAAGATCTGGGACGCCTTCGGTCCCGTCATCAAGGAAGGAATCTGGGAGGATTTCGAGCGACGCGAAAAATTGCTGGCGCTGTCGCGCTTTGCCACCACCGCGGGCGAAAAGCGGTCGCTGAAGCAATATGCCGAAAACCTCAAGCCGAACCAGACCGATATCTATTACCTGATCGGCGACAGCATCGAACGGCTGAAATCCAATCCCAAGCTTGAATCGGCCAAAGCCCGTGGCATCGAGGTATTGCTGCTGACCGACCCGGTCGATGCGTTCTGGACCTCGGCGCCGCTGGATTTCGGCGGCAAGCCGCTGAAATCGCTGAGTCAGGGCGACGTCGATTTCGGGCTGGTTCCGCTGCTCGACGAGGCGGCCGACAACAAGGAGCAGTCCGGACCCGACGAGGCTGCGACCGTCGCGACGATCAAGGAGATCCTCGGTGACCGGGTGTCCGATGTGCGGGCATCGCAGCGGCTGACCAGCAGTGCTTCATGCCTGGTGGCGGGCGGCGCGGGGCGGGATCGACAGCTTGAGCGGTTGCTGGCGCAGCAGCATGGCAGCACCGGTGCCAAGCCGATCCTCGAGATCAACATGCGCCATCCCCTGGTCGCGGCCATTGCCGATACCAAGGATGTCGCCGCGGATGTATCGTTCCTGCTGCTCGAGCAGGCGCAGATCCTCGACGGCGAACTGCCGGAGGATCCTGCCGCATTCGCCAACCGGCTCAACCGGCTGGTGCTGCGCGGGGTATCGAAGGAGGCTCACCAGACAACGGGGTAGCGGATCAGCCAGACGCCGTCCGCGGACGGAATTCGAACCCGAAGCCCAATACCAACCGTAGCTATATCCATCAGGCGATTCCCGAATTCCGGACCATGCCGCATCATGACCACGCCCGGCGCCTCCTTCTACGGCAGCATCCCGGTCTTTCGCGGTTTTGGCCGCCTGATGGACCCGAAATTGTATGCGCCGTTGCCGGCGGACTGGAGCATCGGCGTCGCCGATATCGTCGAATCGACCAAGGCGATTGCCGAAGCGCGCTACAAGGCGGTCAACATGGCGGGCGCTTCGGTCATCGCGGCGGTCGCCAATGCGCTGGACGGGCGCGAGTTTCCCTTCGTGTTCGGCGGTGATGGCGCCAGCTTTGCGGTATCGCCGGACGATCTTGCGCCGGCGCGCGATGCGCTGGCTGCCAGTGCCGTCTGGGTCGAGGAGAGTCTGAATCTCGTGATGCGGATTGCGCTGGTGCCGGTCGCCGCGGTACGGGCGCAGGGCCTCGACGTCCGCGTCGCCCGGTTCGGGCCGTCACCGAACCTGTCCTATGCAATGTTTTCAGGCGGCGGGCTCGGCTGGGCCGAAGCAGCGATGAAGCGCGGCGAATTCGCGGTGCCGAAGGCGCCACCCGGCACCCAGCCCGATCTCACCGGGCTGTCCTGCCGGTTCGAGGAAATTCCCTCGGCGCGCGGCCTCATCCTGTCAGTGCTGGTGGTCCCCGCGCGCGGCGGCGATGCGGCGGCGTTTCGCGACGTGATCGAGGACGTCATCGCGCTGGTCGAGCGCAGCCCGGACGCCGGGCGGCCGGTGCCTTCCGGCGGCCCGCCACTGCGCTGGCCGCCTGCGGGGGCCGATCTCGAGGCGCGCGCCAGCCGCGGCGGATCGCTGCTCAAGCGCCGGGTCCTGGTATGGACCAACACGCTGTTTGCCTATCTGGTGATGCGCTTCGGCATCAGCGTCGGTGGCTTCGTTCCGAAAACCTATGTGCAGCAGGTGGTGGAGAATTCGGATTTCCGTAAATATGACGATGGCTTGCGCATGATCCTCGACTGCACCCCGGAACTGGAGCGCGGGCTGACCCAGCGGCTTGCCGCGGGGGCTTCCGCCGGGATCCTGCGCTATGGCCTGCACCGGCAGGACGCCGCGATGATGACCTGCTTTACGCCTTCGGCGCTGCGCAGCGACCACGTCCATTTCATCGACGGCGCCCGCGGCGGCTATGCCTCGGCGGCGACCGCGCTGAAGGCGGCGCAGGTCTGAATCGATCCGCCGGATCGGAATGTCAGCGCGCGGATCGGCTCCAGGTCTCACCACCGCATAGCGCGCCGATGCAGCCTTCGACTTTCAAACTGTCGGGACCGCTCACTGCGATGCTGCTGCTGTAGCTCTTGCCATCATCGGCATTGTAGATCTGGCCGGTCCATTTGTTCGGACCGGACCGCGGCATGCCGCTGAACAGCACCAGTCCGATCATCGGGCGTTTGGCCAGGGCCGGGTTGGGGTTCTTGTCGTCGATTTGGGGTTTTCCGGTTGCGGGATCGATGGGATCCTTGAGCCAGACCACCACCCCGCAAATGCCTGCGCCGCATTTGCTGACGCGCACTTTTGCATCTCCGGCCTGCGTCAGCCAGATACCTGTCACCTCGCCGCGAGCCTGCGCCCTCGCGGGCGGTGCGCCGAGCAACGCCGCCAAAATCGCAACAATCAAGCCGAACCTGCAAGCCATGGCACTCCCCTGACAGAAATGCTTAGCAACAAATCAGCTTTGTGCAACGCCGTATTCGCAGGTCTGCTGCCCGCCCGCTTTGACCCGGCTGCAGGCGGTCACCAGGGCAGGCCGCAAAGGTCGATGATGCCCTGGCGCGGGCCGCGCCTCAGATCGTAGACATGGGGCGCGATGGCGTCGAACCGAACGCGTCCCCCGGGCTGCTCGGCGTAGATCTGGCCGTCGAACGGCTTCCAGCCGCGGGCCGCGTAAAACGGCGCATTGTGCGGTTCGCAAAACAGCAGGGCGAAATCCGTGGCGCCTTCGTCTTTCAAGGTTTGAACGGCGGCATTGAGCGCAATGCTGGCATATCCGCGGCGCCTGCAGTCCTCGCGGGTCAGGACGCCGCCGATGCCGCCGGCCCGGAACGGGCGCCCATTCCATTTGATCTCGCGGCGATAGATGCCGACATGGCAAACGACACCTTGCGGTTCGGACTGGACCAGCACCCGCAGGTCGGCATGGGCAAACATGATGCCGGCCCAGGGCAGCCTTTCGACGACGTGGGGTGGCCAGACCGCGTTGAACAGCGGTTCTGCCGCCGGCCAGGATGCGTCTCCGTTCAAAACGTCGATCTCGATGCTCATCTCGCTCAAGCCTCCCCGCGGTCCCCCCTCATACGCGTCGGATCGAGGGCAAGTCACCGCTTCAAGTGTCGTGGCGGACCGATTTGCAGGGAATCGGGCGTCATGGCGTCGCCAGCCGGGCCGCGGGTACGGTCCACTGCCGCTCGACCGGCGCCGGTCCGTCGGTGACGGGGATCACAGACCGCCGGCGCGGGCCTTGCCGTGATATTGGCAGATGATACGCTTTCAGGTTCGGACTAGGGAGCTTCGATGCGCTGGCTGGCCGCCTTCTCAGCTGCTGTGTTGGCAGTCTGTCTTGCCGATCGGTCCGCGTGGGCGGACAAGCGCGTCGCCCTCGTCATCGGCAATTCAAACTATCAGAATGTTGCCGCGCTGACCAATCCCGCCAACGATGCCGCCGCCATCACCGAAATGTTCAGGAAGGCCGCGTTCGACGTGGTCGAGTCCCGCCGCGACCTGAAAAACACCGAAATGCGGCGAGCGTTGCGCGACTTCACCGAGAAGGCGCGGGATGCCGATATCGCCGTGATCTATTACGCCGGCCATGGCCTCGAAGTGGACGGCACCAACTACCTGGTTCCGGTCGATGCCGTGCTCGAGCGCGACACCGACGCCTATGACGAAGCCATCGCGCTCGACCGGATACTTCAGGCGATCGAGCCGGCCAGGCAATTGCGGCTGGTGATTCTCGACGCCTGCCGCGACAATCCGTTCGCCAAGACCATGAAGCGGACGGTAGCGTCCCGCGCGCTCGGCCGCGGTCTTGCGGGCGTCGAGCCCTCGCGGCCAAATACCTTGATTGCGTTTGCGGCAAAGGGCGGATCGACTGCGTCCGACGGCGACAGCAAGAACAGTCCCTTCACCATGGCTTTGCTGAAATATCTGGCCAGGCCCGGCCTCGAACTCGGCAAGGCGTTCCGCCTGGTGCGCGATGACGTGATGAACGCCACCGGCAATCGCCAAGAGCCCTTTGTCTATGGCTCGCTCGGAGGCAATGACGTGGCGCTGGTTCCGGCGCCCGCCGCCGCGCCGGCCGCGACCGGCAATGCCAATGCGGAGATTCGCAGGGATTACGAACTGGCCGAACGCGTCGGAACCAGGGAAGCCTGGGATTCCTTTGTGGCGGCCAATCCGACCGGGTTCTACGCCGACCTCGCGAGGGCGCAGCGCAACAAGCTCGCCGCCGAAACCGCCCGGATCGCCGCGACCGAAAAGGCCCGCGCCGCCGCCGAGCAGCAGGCCAGGCTGGTTGCCGAGGGCGCCAAGGCCAGCGAGCAAGCCAAGGCTGCCGCAGAGTCGAAAACCGCCGAAGAAGCGAGGGTGGCGGCCGAACAGAAAAAACAGCTCGAGGATGCCAGCCTTGCGGCGGCTGAACGGGCCAGGCTCGCCGCCCAGGCCAAGCTGGACGAAGACGGCCGCGCGGCTGCGGAGAAGACCAGCCCGCCTGGGGAGTCCAAGGCCGTTTCAGCCGAACAGCCCAGGCCGGTCGAAGGAGCGGCCAATGCAGAAGCACCTTCCGGTACGGCGGTTGCGTTATTGACGCCGTCCGCTACGGCGGGTTCCGACGCGGCAAGATCCGACCTGTCTGCGCCACCGGACATCCCTCGGCTGCTGCAATCCGAACTGCGGCGGGTCGGATGCCAGACCGGCGAAATCGACGAGGGATGGAGCGCGGCGTCCCGCCGCGCGCTGGCGCTATTTAACGACCATGCCGGGACCAGATTCGACGTCAAGCTCGCCAGCCTCGATGCGCTCGATGCGGTGCGCGCCAGGACCGGCCGGGTTTGCCCGCTGGATTGCGATCGCGGATTCCGCGCCGAGGGCGATCATTGCGTCAAGATCAGCTGCGACGACGATCAGATTCCGGGATCGAACGGAAGCTGTCGCCCGCGGCCAAGAGTGGTCGCCCACCATGAGCGCAGGTCACCGCAGGCCGGACGATCGGGCGGCAAATGTTTTGCTTTTGGCGGCAAGCAGGTTTGCGAATAGTGCTTAGCTCCATGGCGGCTGCATTTTCCGTGGGTGGGGTGCGGGGGCGGCCACTGCAGCCGTTGTCGAAGGTGGACTGGCGCTGGGACTTCGCGGCTGCCGTGTGTGTCCGCGCGGCACCCGGGCGTCTTGCAAATTGCGGTGTTTAAGGCCGCTGGAACCTTCTATAAGGGTTCCCGTTAAGCCAATTCTCCCATCATTGCGGACATCACCCCATGACCTTCACGCTCCCCAACCTTCCCTATGCCTATGACGCGCTTGCGCCCCATATGTCCAAGGAAACGCTGGAATATCATCACGACAAGCATCACCAGGCCTACGTGACCAACGGCAACAATCTGCTGAAGGGCACCGAGTTCGAGGGCCAGTCTCTCGAGGAGATCGTCAAGGGCTCGTTCGGCAAGAATGCGCCGCTCTTCAACAATGCCGGCCAGCACTACAACCATCTGCATTTCTGGAACTGGATGAAGCCCAATGGCGGCGGCAGCAAATTGCCCGGCCGCCTGGAAAAGAAGATCACCGAGGACCTCGGCGGCCTGGAGAAATTCAAGACCGATTTCGCCGCCGCCGGCGCCGGCCAGTTCGGCTCGGGCTGGGCGTGGTTGTCGGTCAAGAACGGCAAGCTCGAAATCTCCAAGACCCCCAATGGCGAAAACCCGCTGGTGCACGGCGCGACGCCGATCCTCGGCGTCGACGTCTGGGAGCACTCCTATTACATCGATTACCGCAACCGCCGTCCGGATTACCTGAAGGCGTTTGTCGATCATCTGGTGAACTGGGAATACGTCGACGAGCTGTTCTCGAAGGCCTGACGGTTTCTGGGCAACCAGGTTGAGGCCACTGGCCAAAGGGGCGGCAGCATCGCGCTGCCGCCCTTTTGTCTGGCCGGCAGGCGGTTTGCCGATGCCGGTCAGGAGTGGGGAACCCCGCATGGCGGCGTTCGGAAGGCGGTGGGAGGCACGGTGGACTCCCGTTATGTTATAATATAACATTTTTCGATGACCCTCTCCGACCTCCCCAGCCAGCGTCTCGACCATGGCCACGGCCATTTCCACCCTCACGGGCCGGCATCCCCGCATCCGGCGCAGGCGGCACCCTGGTCGATCCTGCGCATGACCGTGGTCGCCCGTCTCGGCGCGGCAGCCGCGGTCAGCGCCGCGCTGTGGGCCGTGGTCTGGCTTTCGATGAGGTGAACATGAACGCGCAACTTCAATTTCGCGACGTCACGCTGGGCTACGACCGGCATCCGGCGGTGCATCATCTCACCGGCGAGGTCGCCTCCGGCGCCCTGCTCGCGATCGTCGGTCCCAATGGCGCCGGCAAATCGACGCTGTTTCGCGGCATCGTCGGCATCCTCAGGCCGCTTTCGGGTTCGATCGACACCGGCGATCTCGATATCAGGGATATCGCCTATCTGCCGCAGACGGCGGATATCGACCGTAGCTTTCCGATCTCGGTGTTCGATCTCGTCGGCACCGGGCTTTGGCGCAGCACCGGATTTTTCGGCGGCATGGGTACAAGGGCGCGCGACAGCATCGCCCAGGCGCTCGCTGCGGTCGGCCTCAACGGTTTCGAGAACCGCAGCATCGGCACGCTGTCCGGCGGCCAGATGCAGCGCATGCTGTTTGCCCGGGTGCTGCTGCAGGATGCGCGCGTGATCGTGCTGGACGAACCCTTCAACGCCATCGATGCCAAGACCTCGGCCGATCTGCTGGAGCTGGTGCGGCGCTGGCATGCCGAAAAGCGCACCGTACTGGCGGCGCTGCACGACCTCGATCTGGTGCGCGACAATTTCCCGGAAACCCTGCTGCTGGCGCGGGGCCCTGTGGCCTGGGGCGCCACCTCGGCGGTGCTGACCGCGGAGAACCTGCAGGAGGCGCGGCGGATGTGCGAGGCGTTCGACGAAGGCGCCGCCGCCTGCGCGGTCGACGACCTGCCCTCGCAGGCCGCCTGACCGTGATGATCTATGATGCGCTGATCGCGCCGTTCACCGAATTCGAATTCATGCGCCGGGCGCTGGCGGCGGTGATCGCGCTGGCGCTGGGCGGCGCGCCGATCGGCGTGTTCCTGATGCTGCGGCGCATGAGCCTTGTTGGCGACGCCATGGCGCACGCCATCCTGCCCGGTGCGGCGATCGGCTTTTTGCTGTCGGGGCTCAATCTTTTGGTGATGACCGCCGGCGGATTGATCGCGGGCTTTGCGGTTGCGATTCTCGCCGGCGTGGTGGCGCGCACCACCGAGCTGAAGGAAGACGCCTCGCTGGCGACCTTCTATCTGACCTCGCTGGCGCTGGGCGTCACCATCGTCTCGATCAGGGGCACCAATATTGATCTGCTGCACGTGCTGTTCGGCAATATCCTGGCGATGGACGACCCGACTCTGCTGGTGATCGCGTTCAATACTACGCTGACACTGTTCGTGCTGGCGCTGATCTACCGTCCGCTGGTGATCGAATGCGTCGACCCGACGTTCCTGCGCACCGTGAGCCGCGCCGGGACGCCGGCGCATCTGGCATTTCTGGCGCTGGTCGTCGTCAACCTGGTCAACGGCTTCCAGGCGCTAGGCACCCTACTGGCGGTCGGGCTGATGATCCTGCCCGCCGGCATCGCGCGGTTCTGGTCGCGTGACCTCACCGGCATGATCTGCATCGCGGTGGCGAGCGCGATGCTGTCGGGCTATGCCGGACTGGTGCTGTCGTTTCAGACCAGGGTGCCATCGGGACCGGCGGTGATTCTGGTGGCGGCGGCCTTGTACGTGGTCTCGGTGCTGTTCGGCAGCGTCAGCGGTCTGGTGAGGCAGCTGTTTCCCGGCCGCCACCTCGAAGCCTAGCGGTGGGCACCATGTGGCGTTTTCGGCTCGGGCTGGTCTGGCTGGCGCTGGCAGCTTCCGCTGCGCCGGCCTGCGCGCAGGACCGCCTCAACGTCGTCGCCAGCTTTTCCATCCTCGGCGATCTGGTCCGCAATGTCGGTGGTGAGCGCGTCAGCGTGACGACGTTGGTCGGTCCCGATGGCGACGTGCACGTCTATACGCCGGCGCCGGCGGACGCCAGGAAGATTGCCGATGCGAAGCTTGTGTTCATCAACGGCCTCGGCCTTGAGGGCTGGCTGCCGCGACTGGTGCAATCCTCCGGCGGCAGGGCCGAGATCGTGACCGCCACCGCCGGCATCACGCCGCTGAAGATCGGCTCCGCCGCCGATCCGCATGCCTGGCAGTCGGTGGTCGACGCCAAGATCTATGTCGGCAATATCCGCGACGCGCTGGTTGCCGCCGACCCCCGGGATGCCGGGTTTTTTCGCGCCAATGCGGCAGGCTATCTGGCGAGGCTCGACGGCCTTGACGGCGAGGTGCGGGCGGCGGTGGCGCGGATACCGCCGGCGCGGCGCAAGGTGATTTCGACCCATGACGCCTTCGGCTATTTCGCCGCCGCCTATGGCATCGAATTCATCGCCCCGCTGGGCGTTTCCACCGAATCCGAGCCCAGTGCGCGCGATATCGCGGCTATCATCACCCAGATCAAAACCCAGCAGATTCCGGCCGTTTTCCTGGAAAATATCAGCGATGACAGGCTGATCCGGCGGATCTCCGACGAGACCGGCGCCCGGATCGGCGGAACGTTGTTTTCGGACAGCCTGAGCGGCGAAAAGGGCGATGCCCCCACTTACATTGAGTTGGTCAGGCACAATATAAAGGCACTGACGGGCGCGCTGGCGGATTAGGGCAGGGGCCTCCCTGCTGCCGGGGCGCCGCAAAGTCCCGCTCCGGAGCCGACATGCCAGAATTGACGTCCCAGAAAATTCCCGTGACCGTGCTGACCGGCTATCTCGGCGCCGGCAAGACCACGCTTCTCAACCGCATCCTGTCGGAAAACCACGGCAAGAAATACGCCGTCATCGTCAACGAATTCGGCGAGATCGGCATCGACAACGACCTGATCATCGGGGCCGACGAAGAAGTCTTCGAAATGAACAATGGCTGCGTGTGCTGTACCGTACGCGGCGACCTCGTGCGCATTCTCGAGGGCCTGATGAAGCGCAAGGGCAAATTCGACGCCATCATCGTCGAGACCACCGGCCTGGCCGATCCGGCGCCGGTGGCGCAGACCTTTTTTGTCGACGAGGACGTGCAGAAGAACGCCCGGCTCGACGCGGTCGTCACCGTGGCCGACGCGAAATGGCTGAGCGACCGGCTGAAGGACGCCCCCGAAGCCAAGAACCAGATCGCCTTCGCCGACGTCATCGTGCTCAACAAGATCGATCTGGTCTCCAGCGCCGAACTTGCCGAAGTCGAGGCGCGGATTCGCGCCATCAACCCCTATGCCAAGCTGCACCGCACCGAGCGCTGCGAGGTCGCGCTGGCGGATGTGCTGGAGCGCGGCGCCTTCGATCTCGATCGCATCCTGGAGATCGAACCGGAATTTCTCGAGGCCGGCGATGATCACGATCACCACCACGGCCACGACCATCACCACGATCACGGCCACGGCGGTCATGGTCACGGCGGCCTTAAGCACTATCATGACGAGGACATGCAGTCGCTGTCGCTGCGCAGCGACAAGCCGCTCGACGCCGCCAAATTCATGCCCTGGCTGCAGGATCTGGTCGCCAGCGAGGGCCAGAAGATTCTCCGCTCGAAGGGCATTCTCGCCTTCAGCGACGATGACGACCGCTACGTCTTCCAGGGCGTGCACATGATGCTGGAGGGCGATCATCAAAGGGCCTGGAAGGACGGCGAAGCCCGCCAGAGCCGGCTCGTCTTCATCGGCCGCGAATTGCCCGAGCAGATGATCCGCGATGGCTTTGCACGCTGTGTCATGCCGTGATGAAAGAGTTCGATCCCGCCGATAAGTCGGCGTCTATCGTTTCGGTTACCGATCGGGTGCGTCCGCTGGCGATCGGCATGCCGGTGATGGCGGTGCATTTCCTGGGCGGTCACGCCGCCTTTGTCGGCGCCGAGGAAAACGTCGCGCTGGTGAGCGGCGACGGCGAGATCAGGCAGGTTCCCGTCCATGGCGGCGGCATCCTTTGCGTGGCCTCCGACGGCGCGCGCCTGGTCACCGGTGGCGATGACGGCAGGCTGGTTGCGCTTGCCGCCAACGGCGAGGTGGCGCTGCTCGCGACCGATCCGAAGCGGCGCTGGATCGACAATGTCGCCCTGCATCCGGACGGGGCGGTGGCCTGGTCGGCCGGCAAGACCGCCTTTGTCCGCAGCGGCAGGACGGAAGAGAAATCCTTCCCCGTGCCGTCGACGGTCGGCGGCCTCGCCTTTGCGCCGAAGGGCCTGCGGCTCGCCATCGCGCATTATAACGGCGTTACCCTGTGGTTTCCCAACATGGCCGCCAATCCGGAATTTTTGGAGTGGGCGGGTTCGCATCTCGGCGTCATGTTCAGCCCGGACAACCGCTTTCTGGTCACCGCGATGCATGAGCCGGCCCTGCATGGCTGGCGACTGGCCGACAACCGGCACATGCGCATGACCGGCTATCCCGGACGGGTCAGATCGATGTCATGGAGCGCGGGCGGCAAGGCGCTGGCGACGTCGGGCGCCGATACCGTGATCATGTGGCCGTTCGCCAGCAAGGATGGCCCGATGGGCAAGGAGCCGGCGATGCTGGCGCCGCTGCAGGCGCGGGTCTCCATGGTTGCCTGCCATCCGAAGCAGGACATCCTCGCGGCGGGCTACAGCGACGGCACCATCCTGATGGTGCGCCTGAACGACGGCGCCGAAATTCTGGTGCGCCGCAATGGCACCGCGCCGGTCACGGGCCTGGCGTGGAACGCCAAGGGGGCCATGCTCGCATTTGCCGCCGAGGACGGCGAGGCGGGCTTGCTGGAACTTTAGCAGCCCATTTCAGGCAGCCGGCTGGCCGCGGAACAATGCCGCCGGGGCTCCGTTGCCTCGCTGAACAATCAGCGGTGTAGCCATGAAACCGATCAGGAAACGTGCCTTGAGCACCGATCTGCTGCTCGCCTCCGTCGTGGTTGCTTGCGGTCTCGCCGTGTCGGGGCTTTCGCTCGCGCGGCTGGCCGAGCCTGATCTGCATCTGGCGCAGGCCACACCGCCGTTGCACTCCACGCCCGGCGCGGAAACCAAGCCGTCCGCGCCCGCGGAGCCCGAGACAACGGGGTCCCGGCCGTCTGAAATCCCACCCCAACCGGCGCAAGCCGGCGCCGACGCCCAAAAGGCCGGTGCTTCTGCGCTGCCGCCGGCCCCGGCCGAAAAAACAGCCCCGCCGATCAGGGAAAAATAACGAAACGGTCAAGGTCATCCCGGAGCGCGCGTTTGCGCGACCCCGGAAATCCCGGGATGCTCGTCTCTGCATTCAGGTGCGACGGCGGCGTGGAATGAGGGCGCGAGCCTGTGCCCGCAGGCGGGATTTAACGCACCAGCACGTTGCGGAACTGCCAGGGGTCGGAGGCGTCGATATCCTCCGGGAACAGGCCGGGCCGGTCGCTCAGCGGCGTCCAGTCGGTGTAATAGCCCTTTACCGGTCCGAGATAGGGCCGCTGGATTTCCAGGCAGCGGCGGAAATCCATTTCATCGGCCTCGACAATGCCCTCGGTCGGGTTCTCCAGAGCCCACACCATGCCGGCCAGAACGGCCGATGACACCTGCATGCCGGTGGCGTTCTGGTAGGGCGCGACCTCGCGGGTCTCCTCGATCGAAAGCTGCGATCCGTACCAGTAGGCGTTCTTGGCATGCCCATAGACCAGCACGCCGAGTTCATCGATGCCGTCTTCGATTTCGTTCTCGTCGAGAATGTGCCATTTCGGCTGCATCCTGCCGGTGGCGCCGAACATTTCGTGCAGCGAGAGCACGGCGTCGTTGGCCGGGTGATAGGCGTAGTGGCAGGTCGGGCGATACACCAGACGTTGGCCGTCGCGCACCGTGAAATAGTCCGCAATCGAAATCGATTCATTGTGGGTGACGAGAAAGCCGTATTGCGCGCCCGGCGTCGGGCACCAGGAACGTACCCTCGTGTTGGCGCCGGGCTGCAGCAGATAGATCGCCGCACCGCAGCCATGGGCGTGGGTGCGGCCATTGTCCGGCATCCATGTTTCGTGAGTGCCCCAGCCGAGCTCGGCCGGCTGCATGCCCTCGGAAACAAAACCCTCCACCGACCAGGTGTTGACGAAAACGTTCATCGGCTTCGGTTTTTTCGAGCGCTGGGTGTCGCGCTCGGCGATATGGATGCCCTTGACGCCGAGCTTGTGGGCGAGCTGGCCCCAGCCCTCGCGGCTTTTCGGATCGTTGAACGGCGTGTTGGTGTCGCGGGCGATGTCGAGCAGCGCCTGCTTGACGAACCAGGATACCATGCCGGGATTGGCGCCGCAGGTGGACACCGCGGTCGGGCCGCCCGGGCTCTTGTGCTTGGCCGCGAGCAGGGTTTCGCGCAGCGCGTAATTGGAGCGGGCTTCCGGCCCGAGCTTGGAATCGAAATAGAAGCCGAGCCAGGGCTCGATCACGGTGTCGATGTAAAGCGCGCCGATTTCGCGGCACATGGTCATGATATCGACCGACGAGGTGTCGACCGACAGGTTGACGCAAAAGCCCTGGCCGCCGCCGGCCGTCAGCAGCGGCACCAGCACCTCCTGGTAATTGTCCCTGGTGACGGCCTGCTTGATGAAGCGCACGCCGTGCTGCCTTGCCAGCTCACCGTCTTCGTGCGGATCGATGATGACGAAGCGCGATTTGTCATAGGCAAAATGCCGTTCGATCAGCGGCAGCGTGCCCTTGCCGATCGAACCGAAGCCGATCATGACAATGGGGCCGGAAATCTTGGCGTGGATCTGCTGCTCGGGCGGGCTCATGAAACTGTCTCCGGAAAATGGGGGGCGCTGGGGCGGGGGGTGTCAGGCGCTGCGTCGCTTCGCGGTTACTTCGATCTCGATCTTCATCTCGGGCTTCAACAGCCCCGCGACCACGAGCAGCGTGGCGGCCGGCCGGATATCGCCGAGCCTTTCGCCGCAGACCGCGAACACGGCGTCCGCATCCCCGGCGTCGGTCACGTAATAGGTGGCGCGGACGATGTCGGCCATCGCCAAGCCGCCGTCCTGAAGCGCGGCTTCGATGGTCTTGAAGCAGTTTCGTGTCTGGCTCGTGACATCCGCCGGCATGTTCATGGTGGCGTAATCGTATCCGGTGGTACCGGAAACGAAGGCAAAATCGCCGTCGATGACGGCACGGCTGTAGCCGGCGGTCTTTTCGAACGGCGAGCCGGTGGAGATCAGGCGGCGGGGCATCGGAACCTCGAAGGAATGGCGTGATTTGCGGAAGTCTGGCGGTTTATGGGCTTTTGGCCGGGGCGCGCAACCCCTAGCTCACCCGGCGGGAGCGCTGGGCGACGTCGGCCGGGAATGGGGCCGTGCCCCAGCGACGCACCAGGATATCCCTGACGATCATGACCGCGATCATGATCAGGAGGATCGTTGTGATGATCCGGGCGCGCGGATTCGGGCCGTCGCGCGTGGTGGGCGGGCTGGCAGCCATGACAGAGCGATCAGGCCGCGCGCCGCACCAGTCGCGGCGCCCGGGCGCCACGACGCGGTTCTTCCGCCGCCGGTGCACCGGTCGGCGCGATCATTCCGCTGGCGCCATCCAGCGCCCCGCCGCGCAGTTCGAGGCCGAGCAGGCGGTCGCGCTCGAACGGCCCGGGCAGCGACAACTCGCCGGTCTTGAGCGCCGAGAAACCGAAGCGGGCGTAATAGGCCGCATCGCCCAGCAGGATCACCGCGCCATGGCCGAGCCGCCTTGCAGCCAGCAGCGCACGCTCCGTCAGCGCGGCCCCGACGCCGAGCTTCTGGCATGACGGATCGACTGCCAGCGGCCCGAGCACCAGTGCCGGTACCCCGCCAAGGCTGACGTGCCACAACCGCACGGTTCCGACCAGCCGGTCCTCGCGCAAGGCCGAAAGCGCAAGGCCTTCGGCGGGCGCGCGTCCGTCACGCAGGCGCTGGCAGGTGCGTGCATGGCGACTGGCGCCAAAGCAGGCATCGAGCAGCGCTTCGCGCGCGACGACGTCCGAGCCGCGTTCCGCACGGATCACGAACGGAGCGGCTTCGGAGTTGAGGGCAACGGGGGTGTTCCGCAAAGCAGTCATGGCACGTCAGTCCCCGCTCCAGCGGCAGCATGCCATCGGAGCGTTGTCGGCAAATTCGCAAGGAAAGGGTTGGGAGCCGGCGGACCGGCTCCCGGTTAGTCGCGCCTCAAAGAGGCTTCAGATGTGGTAGGTCCGCAGCGGCGGAAATCCGTTGAAGGCCACCGACGAGTAGGTCGACGTATACGCGCCGGTGCCTTCGATCAGCAGCTTGTCGCCGATCTCGAGCGTCACCGGAAGCGGGTACGGCAGCTTCTCGTACATCACGTCGGCGGAATCGCAGGTCGGGCCTGCGAGCACGCACGGCGTCATTTCCGCGCCGTCATGCGGCGTGCGGATGGCGTAGCGGATCGACTCGTCCATGGTCTCGGCGAGACCGCCGAACTTGCCGATGTCGAGATACACCCAGCGCACGTCGTCCTCGTCGCTCTTGCGGGAGATCAGGACGACTTCGGTCTCGATGATGCCCGCATTGCCGACCATGCCGCGGCCCGGCTCGATGATGGTCTCCGGGATCTGGTTGCCGAAATGCTTGCGCAGGGCGCGGAAGATCGACCGGCCGTACTGCACGACCGGAGGAACGTCATTCAGGTATTTGGTCGGGAATCCGCCACCCATATTGACCATCGACAGGTTGATGCCGCGCTCCGCGCAGTCGCGGAACACCGTCGAGGCCATCGCCAATGCGCGATCCCACGCCTTCACCTTGCGCTGCTGCGAGCCGACATGGAACGAGATGCCGCAGGGCTCGAGTCCAAGCCGCTTGGCAAGGTCGAGCACCTCGACCGCCATCTCCGGATCGCAGCCGAACTTGCGCGACAGCGGCCATTCGGCACCGGCGCAATCGTAGAGGATGCGGCAGAACACCTTGGCGCCGGGCGCGGCGCGGGCGATCTTCTCGACCTCGGCGCTGCAATCCACCGAAAACAGCCGGATGCCGAGCGCGAAGGCGCGCTCGATGTCGCGCTCCTTCTTGATGGTGTTGCCATAGGAGACGCGTTCCGGGGTCGCGCCGGCGGCGAGCGCCATCTGGATCTCGGCCACCGACGCGCAGTCGAAGCACGAGCCCATCGTGGCCAGCAGCGACAGCACTTCCGGCGCCGGGTTGGCCTTCACCGCGTAGAACACGCGGCTGTCGGGCAGCGCCTTGGCGAAGCTCTGATAGTTGTCGCGGACGACTTCGAGGTCGACGACGAGACAGGGCTCGACATCCTGGCCCTCGTTGCGGCGATGGCGCAGGAATTCCTGAATACGTTCGGTCATAGTAGCACCCTCCCAAACGGCCCAGCGACGGGTCACGTTCAAAAATGATCTCGGATCAAAGCGTTTCAGCCACGTCACGCGATGGAGGCGCGAGGGGGCCAAAAAGCTCAGACCGAATTGTGCTGCCGTGGATTGGTTGGGAAGATCCCGCCCGCACACCTGGCAATGAAGGACAAGCCTCTTCGGTATTCGCGCCGGCTGGTGGAAAGCCGGCAGAGACCAAAAAAGCCCGATCCGTCGTTGCTTTAAGTCGCGTCCCCCGTTGAGAACGAGGTGCGCCGGTTCGCCTCCGGCTGCCAGTCACGGTTGCAAGGAGCAAAGAGACCTTCAACGGCATCCCTTGAGAGAGATGCTGGACTCTCAAGTCGAGAATGACTTGAACGACCCTCGGTTCTTCGTCCCTTGGCGGCTGTCCGGCCTCTTGTCCGGATACCTACCGACTGACACACGACCACAGGCACGTGCGAAATTGGGCAAGAGTGGAAATAGGGGTTTTGAGTCTGCTTCGCAAGATTTTTTTTAGCCTAAGGACATTTTTCCCTAACGCGTGCTTACGGCACCGTTCGCGGCGTGCGTCAGCGGCGTCGAAAGTGAACAGACGTTAAGCTTCCTTAACCAGACGTAAGCTTATGGCGCCGCCGAGGCCAGGCCGTGGCGGCATTTGTCGCGAGCTCGCATCGGGCGCTTCAGATCGGATGGCGGAAGGCCGGCGAAAGGGCGAGCGGCGAACCGCTGGGCCGCACAGTCGACTTAGCGGCGCGTAAACGGCTCGACCCGCTGCGCGGCGCGGATGAACGCCGCCATGATGAAGACGCCGATCGCGAACAGCACGGCCTGCAGGATATGCGCGCCGGTGTCGTCGAGCCCGAACAGGATCGCCAGCGCCCAGCCACCCGCAAACGCCGCGCCGAACACTTCGGCGCCGATCAGAATCGCGGCGCTGAGGACGGTGACGACGCTCGGCCATACGATCTGGCGGGCTGCGGTTGGCGAAGGCTGCGCGTTCATGGGCTTGGTCCTGTTGCGGGCCGCAATCTCTCTGAAAAGGTCCCCGCTATCAAGCGCAAAAGGGCCCAAAAAAGCCCCATCGCGTGATATAGCTTGCCCCGTCAATTGCGGCGCAAACGGGAAATCGTGATGCCAGAAACCTTGCAAACGTCGGCCACCTCGCAGGCTGCGGCGAACCCGCTGCTGCAGCCCTGGCAGACGCCGTTCGAGACCCCGCCGTTTGCGGAGATCGCGCCGGAACATTTCCTGCCCGCCTTCGAGCGGGCCTTTGCCGAACACGCCGCCGAGATCGCCGCGATCGCCGCCGATCCGGCCACCCCGGACTTCGCCAACACCGTCACGGCGCTGGAGCGCTCCGGCAAGCTGCTCTCCAGGGTGTCGGCGGTGTTCTACGATCTGGTGTCGGCGCATTCCAGTCCGGCGCTGCTGGAGATCGACAAGGAAGTGTCGCTGCGGATGGCGCGGCACTGGAACCCGATCATGATGAACGCGGTGCTGTTCGGCCGGATCGCCATGCTGCGGGACAACCGCGCCACGCTCGGGCTCTCCTCCGAGCAGATGCGGCTGCTGGAGCGCACCTATACCCGCTTCCATCGCGCCGGCGCCGGACTCGATGAGGCGGCAAAGCTGCGAATGGCCGGGATCAACGAGCGGCTGGCGCATCTCGGCACCGCGTTCAGCCACCATCTGCTCGGCGACGAGCAGGACTGGTTCCTGGAACTCGGCGAGGCCGATCTGGACGGCCTGCCGGACAGTTTTGTCGCCGCCGCCCGGTCCGCCGCGACCGAGCGCGGCATGGCCGGCAAGGCGATCGTGACGCTGTCGCGGTCGTCGGTCGAGCCGTTCCTCAAGAGCTCCGGCCGGCGCGATCTGCGCGAGAAGGTGTTCCGGGCCTTTACCGCGCGCGGCGACAACGGCAACGCCAATGACAATAACGCGGTGATTGTCGAGATCCTGAGCCTGCGCGAGGAGAGCGCGAAGCTGCTGGGCTTTCCAACCTTCGCCGCCTACCGGCTCGAGGATTCGATGGCCAAGACGCCCGAGGCGGTGCGAGGCCTGCTGGAGCGGGTGTGGAAGCCGGCCCGGACCCGGGCGCTGGCGGACCGCGATGCCCTGCAGGCGCTGGTGGCGGAAGAGGGCGGCAATTTCGCGCTGGCGCCCTGGGACTGGCGCTACTACGCCGAAAAGCTGCGGCAGGTCAGGGCCAATTTCGACGACGCCGCGATCAAGCCCTATCTGGCGCTCGACCACATGATCGAGGCCGCCTTCGACTGCGCCACGCGGCTGTTCGGCATCTCATTTTCCGAGCGCAGGGATGTTCCGGTCTGGCATCCGGACGTCCGGGTCTGGGAAGTCCGGGATCGCGCCGGCCGGCACAAGGCGCTGTTCTATGGCGATTACTTCGCCCGGCCCTCGAAACGCTCGGGGGCGTGGATGACCTCGCTGCGCGACCAGCAGAAGCTCGACGGCGACGTCGCACCCTTGATCATCAATGTCTGCAATTTCTCCAAGGGTGCCGACGGCCAGCCTTCGCTGCTCTCGCCGGACGATGCGCGGACGCTGTTCCACGAATTCGGCCACGGCCTGCACGGCATGCTCTCGGACGTCACCTATCCTTCGCTGTCGGGCACCAGCGTGTTCACCGATTTCGTAGAGCTGCCGTCGCAGCTCTACGAGCACTGGCAGGAGCAGCCGCAGGTGCTGCGCCGGTTCGCCCGGCACTACCAGACCGGCGAGCCGCTGCCGGACGATCTGCTGAAGCGCTTCATCGCCGCGCGCAAATTCAACCAGGGCTTCGCCACCGTGGAATTCGTCTCCTCGGCGCTGATCGATCTCGAATTCCATACCCAGCCGGCGGCGGCGAGCCGGGATGTGCGGGCGTTCGAACGCCGTGAGCTGGAAAAGATCGGGATGCCCGCGGAAATCGCCCTGCGGCACCGGCCGCAGCAGTTCGGCCACATCTTCTCCGGCGATCATTATGCCTCCGGCTATTACAGCTACATGTGGTCCGAGGTGATGGACGCCGACGCGTTCGGCGCCTTCGAGGAGGCCGGCGACATTTTCGATCCCGCGGTCGCCAGGCGCCTGCACGACGACATCTATGCGTCGGGCGGCTCGCGCGATCCGGAGGACGCCTATGTCGCGTTTCGCGGCCGCGAGCCGGAGCCTGACGCGCTGCTGCGCCGCCGCGGCCTGCTGGAAACGCCCGAGGCCGCCTGACGTGAACCGCTGCATGCCCCGCTGGCTCGGTTTGCTGCTGCAGCTTGGCTTGGCGCTTGCCTTCGGTGCCGGTACGGCGCAGGCGCATCCGCATGTCTGGATCACGGCCAGCAGCGAGTTGATCTACGCGCCCGACGGCTCGATCACCGGCGTGCGGCACGCCTGGACCTTCGACGACATGTTCTCGACCTACGCCTTGCAGGGTCTCGAAACCAGGACCAAGGGCGTCTACAGCCGCGAGGAACTGGCGCCGCTGGCGCAGACCAACGTCGAATCGCTGAAGGAATTCGGCTTCTTCACCTTCGCCAAGGCCGACGGCAAGAAGGCTAAATTCCAGGAGCCGGTCGACTATTTCCTCGAATACAAGGATGCCGCGCTGACGCTGCATTTCACCCTGCCGCTGATCACCCCGGTCAAACCCAGGCAGCTTGCCCTGGAAGTGTTCGATCCGGAGTTCTTCATCGACTTCACCTATGCGGAGAAGGATCCGGTCCGGCTGGTCGGGGCTCCCGCGGCCTGTCAGATGACATTCCAGCGGCCCAGCGACGGCAGCAGCAACGCCCAGCAGATCGGCGAGCAGAACTTCCTCGGCGGCGGCAATTCGAACTTTGGTGCGATGTTCGCCAACAAAATTCTGGTGGATTGCCCCTGATGCCCAGATCCCGCCTCTGCATCGGTCTGGCGCTCTGCCTCGCCGCGGCGCTTCTCATTCTGGCATTCGACCGCGCCGTGATGGCGCAGACGCCGTTCGGCGGGCCGCGCCCGAGCGGCGCCGAACCGCAGCTGGGTGGCATTGTCGGATGGCTGCTCGCCAAACAATCGGAATTTTATCGCCAGATGTCCTCGACCATCCGCGCCGCCAAGTCCGACGGTTCGGCGGTCTGGACCTTGCTCGCGATCTCGTTTGCCTACGGCATCTTTCACGCCGCAGGGCCCGGGCACGGCAAGGCCGTGATATCCTCCTATCTGGTCGCCAACCAGGAGACCGCGCGGCGCGGCATCGTGCTGTCGTTGGCCTCCGCGCTGATGCAGTCGCTGGTCGCGGTGGTGATTGTGGGAATTTGCGCCTGGCTGCTCAATGCCACCGCAAAAACCATGTGCAGCGCCGAAACGGTAATCGAGATCGCAAGCTACGCCCTGATCGCGGCGTTCGGGGCCCGGCTGGTCTGGACCAAGGGCGGCAGCTTCATTGGCGCGCTGCAGGCGCGGCGGCCGACGCCTGCCTCGGCGCTGGCGACGCATCCCCGTCATGATCATCACGACCGGCTGCATTCACACGCTCAGCCCTTGCATCACCAGCCCGCGGATCGCCCCGGTCAGCACGGCCACGATAACGGCCGGGATTCCGGCCATGCCCATGACGAGCATTGCGGCCACTCCCATGGTCCGCTTCCGAGCGAACTCGCCGGTCCCGGTGGCTGGCGACGCGGGCTCGGTGCGATCTTCGCCGTCGGCGTGCGGCCCTGTTCGGGCGCGATCCTGGTTCTGGTGTTCGCGCTGGCGCAGGGATTGTTCTGGGCGGGCGTCGCGGCAACCTTCGTGATGGGGCTCGGCACCGCGATCACGGTTGCCGCCATCGCCGTCATCGCGGTGTCCGCCAAGGGCCTGGCACGGCGCCTGAGCGGGGCCAGCGCAGGCGGCGGCGCACTGATGATGCGCGGCGTCGAGTTCGGCGCGGCGGGCCTCGTGCTGCTGTTCGGCCTCGGCCTGTTGTCCGGCTATGTCGCCGCCGAACGGGTGACCTGCTTCTAGCTGCGTCGGGCTTTCATCAGGTGCGCGCCAGCGGGGTCAGGACAGCTAGATCGGCAAAAAGCCCCGGATCGCCGGCATGAAGAAAATCGCGAGATTGATCGCAAAGCCGATGCTCCACAGGATCGACCGCAGCGTCGGCCGATCACCGAGATAGGTCAGGACATAGGCAATCCGCACGATCAGGAACAGCACCGCCAATTCGTTGACAAGGCGCTGCGGACCGCCGCGAAATTCCGCCAGCAACACCGCCGTGGCGAAGAATGGAAACGCCTCGATGCCGTTCTGGTGCGCGCCGAGGGCGCGCGCCCTGATCGGGTCTTCATAGAACGCGGGATCGCGCGGCCTGGCATTGTCGAAGCGGCGAAACCCGATCCACTTGACCGGCGCGATCGTCAGCAAATAGAGCATCAGCGCTCCGAAAACACACCATTCGGCGGCCGTCATGGCTTCCCCCGGACACGGCGCCGGACGATGCTCCATCGAACGGCTGGGGCGCGACACTATCGAAACAGCCAATATCTTGACAAGGATGGTGCAACGCGCGAAGCCATGGACCTCATGACAGCAGCGGTCGCAGCAATCCAAAGCGCAGAGACGGTGACCGGCGTCAGGCCGGAACGCGTCGGTGTTCTGTTGGTCAATCTCGGCACCCCCGACAGCGCGGACGCCGCGGGCGTGCGGGCCTATCTCAGGGAATTCCTGTCCGATCCCCGGGTGATCGAGAATCAGGGGCTGCTGTGGAAGCTGGCGCTGAACGGCATCATCCTGCGCACCCGTCCCCGCCGCAAGGCGCGCGACTACCTGAAGATCTGGAACACCGAGAAAAACGAATCGCCGCTCAAGACCATCACGCGCGCGCAGTCCGACAAGCTCGCCGCGGCGATCGCGGATCATGCCCATGTCGTGGTCGACTGGGCGATGCGCTACGGCAATCCGTCGATCCGCTCGCGGGTCGACGCCCTGACGGCGCAAGGCTGCGACCGGCTGCTGGTGGTGCCGCTCTATCCGCAATATTCCGCCGCGACGTCGGCCACCGTGTGCGACGAAGTGTTCCGCGTGCTCGCCGAGATGCGGGCGCAGCCGACCCTGCGGGTGACGCCGCCCTACTATGACGATCCGGACTATATCGAGGCGCTGGCGGTCTCCATCAACGCGCACCTCAAGACCCTGCCGTTTGTGCCCGAACTGATCGTGGCCTCGTTCCACGGCATGCCGCAGAAATACATCGACAAGGGCGACCCCTATCAGCGGCAATGCATCGCCACGACGGATGCATTGCGCAAGCGCCTCGGGCTCGACGCCTCCAAGCTGTTGCTGACCTTTCAGTCGCGCTTCGGATTCGATGCGTGGCTGCAGCCCTATACCGACAAGACCATCGCACAGCTGGCCAAGGACGGCGTACGCCGGATCGCCGTCGTGACTCCCGGCTTCTCGGCCGATTGCCTGGAAACGCTTGAGGAAATCGCGCAGGAAAATGCCGAGATTTTCCAGCATGAGGGCGGCGAGCAGTTTGCCGCAATTCCCTGCCTCAACGACAGCGAACCGGGCATGGACGTCATCCGGCAGTTGGTGCTGCGCGAGCTGCAGGGCTGGATCTGACGGCGTAGCGACGACCCGGGCGCTCGCGTCGCGACCTCGCCGGCGCGGCCGGCGACCGCGAACGAGGCGATCGAACAATATTCGCCTTGCCGAAGCCAGGCATCTTGCTGGAGCTCGCTGGAGCCGACCGGCCCTCGACGCGTTCAGGCCGGGTACATCTGGAACGCGGCAAACTCGTACATAACTCTGGTTTGCGAAAACGACCGGTTGAACCGGCGCTGCCGCGGCGCCGACAAAACAGACGGCCTCCGCGAACGGCATTGGCGGGGGTTTCGTGCGGGCAGGTTTTGGCCCGCCTTGGAGGGATGATGACCGGGTTCGATATTTTCGCCATTGCGCTGGTGCTGCTGGTGGTTCTCACGCTGTTTGCCGGCGTCAAGACGGTGCCGCAGGGCTATGACTGGACCATCGAGCGGTTCGGCAAGTTCACCCGCACGCTGTCGCCGGGACTGAACATCATCATTCCCTATTTCGACCGTGTCGGTCGCAAGATGAACATGATGGAGCAGGTGATCAGCATTCCGGAGCAGGAGGTGATCACCAAGGACAATGCCACGGTGACGGTGGACGGCGTCGCTTTCTTCCAGGTGTTCGATGCCGCCAAGGCGAGCTACGAGGTGTCCGACCTCAACCAGGCGATCATCGTGCTGACGATGACCAACATCCGCTCGGTGATGGGCGCGATGGACCTCGACCAGGTGCTGTCGCATCGCGACGAAATCAACGAACGGCTGCTGCGCGTGGTCGACGCCGCGGTCTCGCCATGGGGGTTGAAGGTCAACCGCATCGAGATCAAGGACATCGTGCCGCCGGCCGACCTGGTCGAGGCGATGGGGCGCCAGATGAAGGCCGAGCGGGTCAAGCGCGCCGATATTCTGCAGGCCGAAGGCCAGCGGCAGTCGGAAATCCTGCGCGCCGAAGGCGCCAAGCAGGGCCAGATCCTGCAGGCCGAGGGCCGCCGCGAAGCCGCATTCCGCGACGCCGAGGCGCGCGAGCGTTCCGCCGAGGCGGAAGCCAAGGCCACCCAGATGGTTTCCGACGCCATCGCCAAGGGCGACGTCGCCGCGCTGAACTACTTCATCGCCGACAAGTACATTAAGGCGTTCGGGCAGCTGGCGGACTCGCCGAACCAGAAGATCATCATGCTGCCGGTCGAGGCGATGAGCATTCTCGGGTCGCTGGCCGGCATCGGCGAGATCGCCAAGGCCACCTTCGGCGAAAGCGCGGCCTCGGCGCAGGCAGCGGCGCGCCGGTCGTCGGTGCCGAGCGCCGGTTCGGCTGTGGTTCCGACCGTGCCGCCGCAGGTGTAGAATTTGCTGGAGACGCGTTAAGCAGGGCGTGCGAGCCTGGTCCACCTCTCCCATCGGGAGAGTTCGGCGCCAGGCGCCGGGCGACGGGTCAAGGCTGACGATAGACCGTAAACCCAGCCCCTCTGCCGATCGGGCACGCTGCCCGCGCGTCGTCGCCTTCGCCGTGAGATTGAGGCCGCCCGATGTCCGAGATGTTTTCCACCCTGGGAACCTGGAACTGGCTGATCTTCGGCCTGTTCCTGATGGCGCTGGAGCTTTTGGCGCCCGGCGTCTTCCTGTTCTGGCTCGGACTTGCCGCGCTGCTGGTCGGGCTCATGTCGTTCGCGATCCATCCGTCCTGGCAATCGCAGATCCTGCTGTTTGCGGTGTTTGCCGCCGCGGCGGTGCCGCTGTGGCGGCGGGTCGCACGCAACAACAGCGCCGTCAGCAGCAGCAATCCGTTTCTCAACAAGCGTGCCGATGCCCTGGTCGGACGGGTGTTCACGCTGGAGAAGCCGATCATCGACGGCTGCGGCACGGTCCGGATCGACGATACGGTCTGGCGCGTGGCCGGTCCCGACGTGCCCGCCGGCAGCCGGGTCAGGATCGTGCAGGCCGATGGCGCCAGCCTGACGGTGGCGGCGGCTTGATGAGCCGCTGTTGAGCTGCTCCAGCGCTCCGCAAAACGCCCTGAGCGAGGCCGAGTTCTCGGCGTTGGCCGGCCATTACGACGAGGCGAAGATCTTCGAGATCATCCTGCTGTGCGGCTTCTGTCGCACCGTATCCGTCTGGCGAACGCACTGGATCTGCCGCTGGAAGCGACCGCGGCGCGGTTAACCGGATGAGCCGTCGCTGCGCGGGGCGTAAGCGACGAAGCAAGCCATCCACCGTGATTTCCGGGATGGTCCGAAACACCAGGCCCGGTATCGCGATTCCGGTTCGTGTCTTCGACTCGCCCCGGAAGGACGACTGCCGGTCTATGCCACGCCGGCCCGCAACACGTCGTGGACGTGAACGATGCCGACCGGCTTCTTGCCTTCGGCGACAATCAGCACCGTCACCGCGGGCTTGGAGGAATTGAGGGTCTCCAGCATCTCGGTGGCGAGCATGCCGGGGGGAATGGTTCTGGGATTCTTCGTCATCACGTCATCGACCCGGGCCGTCATCAGGTCCGGCCGCATGTGACGGCGCAAATCGCCGTCGGTGATGATGCCGGCGATCTTGCCGTCTTCGTCCACGATGCAGACGCAGCCGAATCCCTTGGTCGACATCTCCACCAGCGCATCCGACATCTTGGCGCCGAGCGTCTTCACCGGGATCGCCTCGCCGGTATGCATGATGTCGCGGACGAATTTCAGCATCGCGCCGAGCTTGCCGCCGGGATGAAAATTGGCGAATTCCAGCGCGGTGAAACCGCGGCCTTCGAGCAGCGCGATGGCCAGCGCATCGCCGATGGCGGCCTGCATCAGCGACGATGTGGTCGGCGCCAGATTGTGCGGGCAGGCTTCGCGCGCCTTCGGCAGCTCCAGCACGATCCGCGCGGCTTCGCCGAGCGAGGAGGCCGCATTCGCGGTCACGGCGATCATCGGAATGGCGAAGCGGCTGGAATAATTGACGAGGTTCTTCATCTCGGGCTGCTCGCCCGACCATGACAGCGCGACGATGACATCGTCGGGCGTGATCATTCCGAGATCGCCATGGCTGGCTTCGGCGGCGTGCACGAAGAAGGCCGGCGTGCCGGTGGAGGCCAGCGTCGCGGCGATCTTGCGCGCCACATGGCCCGACTTGCCGAGGCCGGTGACGATCACGCGGCCCCTGGCGTTGCGGATCAGATCGACGGTGGCGGCGAAGGCCGGCCCGAGCGAACCCTGCAGGGCCGCCGAGATCGCATTGATGCCGCTGGCCTCGGCGTCGAGGGTGCGCAAGGCCGACTGGACGGCGGCGTTGGCGTGATCGGTCGCGGATGTTTTCGCCATCAGCGGTTTCGGCTTGGCCATGTCTGATTCCGAAATGTCTGGTTCCGAGCAAGCAAGGGCAAGCAGGGTTTGCCCGGATCTATCTAGCACGGCCGGGCCGGCGATGCGACGCGGCGCCCGGTTCTCAACGGCTCATTAACCATAATTGTTTTAACTCCATTAACGACGTTTTTCCGCAAGGCGCTTCGCGTCGCACGGAACCTCGCCGGTAAGCAGATGAATTCGTTGGAGTATTCTCATCGTGATGACGGGTCCAGCAAGGGGCCGCCACAGGCGCGCGATGATCGTTCGCGCGCTATGGCCGTGCCTTGCGCTGATCGCGTTCGATGACAGCCGGGCCCAGGCGCAAACCCTGACCTCCGACATGCTGCGACCGGTCCGCGACGGCTTCGTGCTGCCGCAGGATTCACCGCTGCGCAGGACCAGCGACGCCACCGGAGATCCGGCGGACCCGATGGGTACTGAACCGCTCCCCGACCAGGACCAGCCGGCGCCGTCGCGGATCGGCAAGATTCCGCAATATGGGCTTCCCGCCGCCAACGGCGCTTCCGACACCGGCTACGATTCGCTCAACCGCACCCGCAAGAAGCCGAAGTTTTATCCCGGCCAGCCAAGGCCCAAACCCTCGCCGGGGCCCGGCAGCCCGGCGCCCGCGGCCATCACCGGACAACTTCGGCTGTCGATTCCGCCGTCGGATTCCGCCAACAAGCCGCCGCTGCCGCCGGCGATGGCCGGCACCGTGGTCGGCCAGCCACCGCGCAAGCGGCTGAAAGTCGACGACGACCCGTTCGGCGCGGTCGGCGATTACGCCGGCGGCTTTCTGGTCAAATCCGCGGTCGAGCTCAGTGGCGGCTACAACAGCAATCCCGGCCGGACCTTCGTGCCGAAGGGCTTGCCGTTCTATGTGGTGGCACCGGAATTCCTCGCCGTCTCCGACTGGGAGCGCCACGCGCTGGTCGCCGATCTCAGGGGATCCTTTACCGGCTACGGCGGCACCCTGCCGCCGATCAGCGACGGCGCGATCTCCTCGGCGCCGACCAATGTCGACCAGCCGAATTTCAACGGTCACGTCGACGGCCGTCTCGATGTCACCGAGGACACCCACATCACCTCGGAAGCCCGCCTGCTGGTTTCCACCGACAATCCCGGCAGCCCGAACATCCAGGCCGGCCTTGCCAAATATCCGGTCTACGCCACGTTCGGCGGCACCTTCGGGCTGGACCAGAACTTCAACCGGCTGGAGATATCGGCCGGCGGCACCGTCGACCGCACCGTCTACCAGAATTCCACGCTGACCGACGGCTCCATCTCCAGCAATGACGACCGCGATTTCAACCAGTATGGCGGCGTCGGCCGGGTCAGCTACGAGCTGACGCCCGCGGTGAAGCCTTTCGTCGAGGTCGAGGGCGACAGCCGCGTCCATGATCTGCAGTTCGACCGCAACGGCTATGCGCGGGATTCCACCGGCGGCTACGCCAAGGCCGGCACCTCGTTCGAATTTAGTCGGCTGCTGACCGGCGAAATCTCGCTCGGCTATGCCGAGCGCGATTATGTCGACAACCGGCTCGACCGGCTGCAGGGCCTGCTCACCGCGGCCTCGCTGACCTGGACCGCGACGCCGCTGACCACGGCGAAATTCTATTCCACCACCTCGATCGACGAAACCGTGGTGCCCGGCGTCTCCGGCGTCCTGACCCACCTTTACACCGTCGAGGCCGATCATGATTTCCGCCGCTGGCTGACCGCGATCGGAAAATTCACCTACGGCACGCTCGACTATCAGGGCGACGGACGCTCCGACAAGACCTACTCGATCGAAGGCGACCTGGTTTACAAGATGACCCGCAATCTGTGGATCAAGGGCACGCTGCGCCGCGACATCCTCAATTCAAATTTCGCCGGCGACTCGACCGCCGCGACGGTAGTGATGCTCGGGGTGCGGCTGCAGAATTAGCGGGTTCGATTCCATGAAGCCAGTTGGTTCAATCTCTCGGACCTCATCCTGAGAGAGCGTGAAGCAATCTCCGACCTCATCCTGAGGAGCCCAGCAGAGCGCAGCGAAGCTGGGCGTCTCGAAGGATGGCGGCTGGCACGGCCCTTGTCGGCGGCCATCCTTCGAGACGCATCGCTTGCGCGATGCTCCTCAGGATGAGGCTGGGCCTCTACCTCGGCAAATTCGTCGTTCCCATCAGGAACTGGTCGATGGCGCGGGCGCAGAGCCGGCCCTCGCGGATCGCCCACACCACCAGCGACTGGCCGCGGCGCATGTCGCCGGCCGAAAACACGTTCGGCCGCGAGGTCTGGTAGTCGGCGGTATTGGCCCGCACATTGCCGCGCGGGTCGAGATCGACGCCGAGGGTCTTCAGCAGCCCCTCATGCACCGGGTGCACGAAACCCATCGCCAGCAGCACCAATTGGGCCTCGAGCTCGAACTCGGTTCCCGGGATGGGCTTGAACTTGTCGTCGACCTGCACGCAATGCAGCTTTGCCACCTTGCCGTCGCTGCCGGAAAAGCTCTGCGTCAGCACCGCGTATTCGCGCCGGGCGCCCTCGGCCTGGCTCGACGAGGTCCGCATCTTCAGCGGCCAGTTCGGCCAGGTCAGGCCCTTGTTCTCATGCTCGGGCGGCGCCGGCATGATCTCGAGCTGCGTCACCGACAGCGCGCCCTGCCGGAACGAGGTGCCGATGCAGTCCGATCCGGTATCGCCGCCGCCGATCACCACCACGTGCTTGCCGCCGGCGAGAATCTCGGCGGCGCCGCCGAGCGGCTCGGCGGAAACGCGGCGGTTCTGCTGCGGCAGGAAGTCCATCGCAAAGTGAATGCCGGCAAGTTCGCGGCCGGGAATCGGCAGGTCGCGCGCGGCCTCCGCGCCGCCGGTCAGGGCCAGCGCGTCATACTGGTTCAGCATCTCCCGCGGATCGAGCGCGCCCGCCGCCGTGCCGCCGACATGGGCGCCGTAATGGAAGGTGACGCCCTCGGCCTGCATCTGCGCCACGCGGCGGTCGATGACATGCTTTTCCATCTTGAAGTCGGGAATGCCGTAGCGCAACAGGCCGCCGGCCTTGGCGAACTTCTCGAACAGATGCACGTCATGGCCGGCGCGCGCCAGCTGCTGCGCGCAGGCGAGACCGGCCGGACCCGAACCGATCACCGCGACCTTCTTGCCGGTCTTGTGCGCCGGGATTTCCGGCTTGACCCAGCCATTGTCCCAGGCGCGGTCGACGATGGCGCATTCGATGGTCTTGATGGTGACGGGATTGTCGTCGATGTTGAGCGTGCAGGAGGCCTCGCACGGCGCCGGGCAGATCCGCCCGGTGAATTCCGGGAAATTGTTGGTCGAGTGCAGGTTGCGCGAGGCTTCTTCCCAGTTGCCGGCATAGACCAGGTCGTTGAAGTCCGGGATCTGGTTGTTGACCGGGCAGCCCGGCGTTCCCGGCTGCACCGAGCCGGTGCCGTGGCAATAGGGAATGCCGCAATTCATGCAGCGCGCGGCCTGGTCGCGGGTTTCCTTCTCGTTCAGGGGAACGACGAATTCGCGGTAGCTTTTGATGCGCTCGGCGACCGGCGCATATTTGCGGTCGCGCCGGTCGATCTCCAGAAAGCCTGTAATCTTGCCCATTATGCCTGACGTCCCTGAACCTTTATCCGTTCATTCCGGCATGTCCGAAGCACCGGACCCGGAATCTCGATGTTATCTCGCGAGATTCCGGGTTCGCGCTTTGCGCGTTCCGGAATGACGCCTGTCTCCGGTCCTCATCCCCCGGGAGCGGCCCCCCTTGGCCGGGTCTCGCAGGGATGAGGGCATTAGGGCTCATGGTTCGAGAAGGCGCAAGGGCGCCTCCGCACCATGAGGAGCTTCTACGCCCCGATTGCGATCTTCGGTTCGGCGTCGGCATTCGCCTTCAGTTCCTTCAGGGCACGGCGGTACTCCACCGGCATCACCTTGCGGAATTTCGGCAAATAGGTTTTCCAGTCGGCCAGGATGTCGGCGGCGCGCTTCGATCCGGTCAGCCTGGCGTGGCGGGTGATCAGGATGTGCAGCCGTTCGATGTCGGATTCCAGCAGATTGGCGAACACATCGACCCGGCCATGGGCCTCGAGATCGCCGGTCTGGTGATAGGCGTTCTCGTTGATCATCTCTTCCGACAGCACCGGCTCGAGATCAACCATCGCCATGTTGCACAGCTTCGGGAAGTCGCCGGCCTCGTCCAGCACATAGGCGATGCCGCCCGACATGCCGGCGGCGAAGTTGCGCCCGGTCTTGCCGAGCACCACGACGATGCCGCCGGTCATGTATTCGCAGCAATGATCGCCGGCGCCCTCGACCACGGCGACCGCGCCGGAATTGCGCACCGCGAAACGCTCGCCGGCGATGCCGCGGAAATAGCATTCGCCCTCGATTGCGCCGTACATCACGGTATTGCCGACGATGATGGATTCCTCCGGCACGATGCCGGAATTGTGCGGCGGCTTGACGATGATGCGGCCGCCGGACAGGCCCTTGCCGACATAGTCGTTGCCTTCGCCTTCCAGATCGAAGGTGATGCCGCGCGCCAGCCAGGCGCCGAACGCCTGCCCCGCGGTGCCCTTGAAGGAGACCTGGATGGTGTCGTGCGGCAGCCCGGCATGGCCGTAGATTTTCGCCACCGTGCCGGACAGCATCGCGCCGGCGCTGCGGTTGGTGTTGTTGATCTCGATATCGATCTTGACCGGCGCGCCCCGGTCGATCGCCGCTTGCGCCTTTTCGATCAGGGTGCGGTCGAGCACGGCCTCCAGATGGTGGTTCTGGCTCTGGGCGTGGTAGATCTTCTGCCCCGGCAGTTCGGCCTGGCGGACGAACAGCTTGGAGAAGTCGAGGCCCTTGGCCTTCCAGTGCGCCACCAGGGTGCTCTGGTCCAGCATCTGGGTCTGTCCCACCATCTCATTGAAGCTGCGGTAGCCGAGTGCGGCCATGATCTCGCGCACTTCCTCGGCGACGAAGAAGAAATAGTTGATGACGTGCTCGGGCTGGCCGGTGAAGCGCTTGCGCAGCACCGGATCCTGCGTCGCCACCCCGACCGGGCAGGTGTTGAGATGGCATTTGCGCATCATGATGCAGCCGGCCGCTATCAGGGGCGCGGTGGCGAAGCCGAATTCGTCGGCGCCCAGCAGCGCGCCGATCACAACGTCGCGCCCGGTGCGGAAGCCGCCGTCGACCTGCACCACGATGCGGCTGCGCAGCCGTTCACGCACCAGCGTCTGATGGGTTTCGGCAAGGCCGATTTCCCACGGGCTGCCGGCGTGCTTGATCGAGGTCAGCGGCGACGCCCCGGTGCCGCCCTCGAAGCCGGCGATGGTGACATGGTCGGCGCGCGCCTTGGCGACGCCGGCGGCAACCGTGCCGACGCCGATTTCGGACACCAGCTTGACCGACACCAGCCCGTCCGGATTGACGTTCTTGAGGTCGTAGATCAGCTGCGCCAGGTCCTCGATCGAATAGATGTCGTGATGCGGCGGCGGCGAGATCAGCCCGACGCCGGGCGTCGAATGCCGCACCCGCGCGATGGTGGCGTCGACCTTGTGGCCGGGCAACTGTCCGCCTTCGCCGGGCTTGGCGCCCTGCGCCATCTTGATCTGCATCATGTCGGCGTTGACCAGATATTCGGTGGTGACGCCGAAGCGGCCGGAGGCGACCTGCTTGATCGCCGAGCGCATCGAATCGCCGTTCGGCATCGGCTTGAAGCGATCGCTCTCCTCGCCGCCTTCGCCGGTGTTGGACTTGCCGCCGATCCGGTTCATCGCGATCGCCAGCGTGGTGTGGGCCTCGCGCGAGATCGAGCCGAACGACATCGCGCCGGTGGCAAAGCGCCGCACGATGTCCTTGGCCGGCTCGACCTGGTCGAGCGGGACCGGGCGGCGCTTCTCGTCCTCGGCGCTCTTGATCCGGAACAGGCCGCGCAGGGTCAGCAGCCGCTCGGACTGTTCGTTGAGGATCTTGGCGAACGCCTTGTAGCGCTCCAGCGAATTGCCGCGCACGGCATGCTGCAGGGTCGAGACCGATTCGGCGGTCCAGGCGTGGTCCTCGCCGCGGGTGCGGTAGGCATATTCGCCGCCGATGTCGAGCGCGGTCTTGTACACCAGCGCATCGCCGAACGCGTCGGCGTGGCGGCGCACGGTTTCCTCGGCGATCTCGGTCAGCCCGACGCCCTCGATGCGGGTGTGGGTGCCGACAAAGAATTTCGAGACGAAATCCGCCTTCAGCCCGACCGCGTCGAAGATCTGCGCGCCGCAATAGGACTGGTAGGTCGAGATCCCCATCTTCGACATCACCTTCAACAGGCCCTTGCCGATCGACTTGATGTAGCGCTTGACGATCTCGTAATCGTCGAGCGCCGCGGGCAGCCGGTCCTTCATGGCGATGATGGTCTCGAACGCCAGATAGGGGTTGATGGCCTCGGCGCCGTAGCCGGCGAGGCAGGCGAAGTGATGCACCTCGCGCGGCTCGCCGGATTCCACCACCAGCCCGACCGAGGTGCGCAGGCCGGTGCGGATCAGGTGATGATGCACGGCGGCGCAGGCCAGCAGGGACGGAATCGGAATCCGGTCCGAGCCCGCCATGCGGTCGGACAGGATGACGATGTTGATGCCTTCGCGCACCGCGGCTTCGGCGCGCGCGCACAATTCGTCGAGCACCTGCTCGAGCCCGGCGGCGCCGAACCCGGCGTGGAAGGTGGTGTCGAGGGTGCGCGACTTGAAATGGGTATCGGCGATTTCCGAGATCGAACGGATCTTTTCCAGGTCGGCGTCGGTCAGGATCGGCTGCCGCACTTCGAGACGCTTGGTGCCGGCGACGCCCTGCAGATCGAACAGGTTCGGCCGCGGCCCGATGATCGAGACCAGGCTCATCACCAATTCCTCGCGGATCGGATCGATCGGCGGATTGGTGACCTGGGCGAAGTTCTGCTTGAAGTAGGTGAACAGCGGCTTCGGCTTGTCGGACAGCGCCGAGATCGGCGTGTCGTTGCCCATCGAGCCGTTGGCCTCCTCGCCGGTCGAGGCCATCGGCGTCATCAGGATGCTGATGTCTTCCTGGGTGTAGCCGAACGCCTGCTGGCGATCGAGCAGCGGCAGGTTCGAGCGCAGGCCCTTGGTCGGGGCGTCCGGCAATTCCTCCAGCACGATCTGGGTGCGGTCGAGCCATTCCCGATAGGGATGGCTGCGCGCCAGCGCCGCCTTGATCTCGTCGTCGGGTATCAGCCGGCCCTGCTCGAGATCGACCAGCAGCATCTTGCCGGGCTGCAGCCGCCACTTGGTGACGATCTGGTCCTCCGGGATTTTCAGCACGCCCATTTCCGACGCCATCACGATGCGGTCGTCGCTGGTGACCAGATAGCGCGCCGGGCGCAGCCCGTTGCGGTCGAGCGTGGCGCCGATCTGGCGGCCGTCGGTGAAGGCGATCGCGGCCGGTCCGTCCCACGGCTCCATGATGGCGGCATGGTATTCGTAGAACGCGCGGCGCTGCTCATCCATCAGGGGATTGCCGGCCCAGGCTTCCGGAATCATCATCATGACGGCGTGCGGCAGCGAGTAGCCGCCCTGCACCAGGAATTCGAGGCCATTGTCGAAACAGGCGGTGTCGGACTGACCCTCATAGGAGATCGGCCACAGCCGGCTGATGTCCTTGCCGTACAGTTCCGAATGCACCGAGGCCTGCCGCGCCGCCATCCAGTTGACGTTGCCGCGCAGGGTGTTGATCTCGCCGTTATGCGCCACCATGCGATAGGGATGCGCCAGCGACCAGGCCGGAAAGGTGTTGGTCGAGAACCGCTGGTGCACCAGCGCCAGCGCGCTCTCGAAATCGGGTTCATGCAGGTCGGGATAGTAGCTGCCGAGCTGGTCGGCGAGGAACATGCCCTTGTAGACCACGGTGCGGCACGACATCGATACCGGGTAATAGCCTGCCAGGCCGCGGTCGCGGCGCTGGTAGATCGCCTGCGAAATCGACTTGCGAAGGATGTAGAGCCGGCGTTCGAACTCGTCGTCGTCCTTGATATGCGCGCCGCGGCCGATGAACACCTGCATGTGGGCGGGCTCGGTCGGCTTGACGGTCTGGCCGAGCGAGGAATTGTCGACCGGCACGTCGCGCCAGCCGAGCAGCGTCAGCTGTTCGGCCTTGATCTGGTCGGCGATGATGCTGGCGATGACCTTGCGCCAGGCTTTTTCGCGCGGCATGAACAGCGCGCCGACGGCGTAGTCGCCGGGCTTGGGCAGTGCAAAGCCGAGGGCGGCGGTCTTGCGCACGAAGAAGGCGTGGGGAATCTGCACCAGGATGCCGGCGCCGTCGCCGGCACGCGGATCGGCGCCGACCGCGCCGCGATGCTCGAGATTGCAGAGAATGCTGATCGCATCGGAGACGATCTGATGCGACTTCTTGCCCCTGATATTGGCGATGAAGCCGACGCCGCAGGAATCCTTCTCCAGGCTGGGGTCGTAGAGACCCTCGGCGGGCGGCCGCCAGCTGTGCTCGCGCTCCGGCGCCTGCGGCAGCGCCTCGGCCGGTTTGGAATCCGGGACCGCCGACAGCGCATCGGTGACGATGTTTTCGCGCTCGAAGTTCGACCCGCTCATCTCGGTCCTCTCAATAAGGCCAGCGCCTCACCGTGGTGGTCGGCGCACCTTGGGCGTTGCGGCACCCACCGGGCCACCGCTCGTCCTCCGCGAGCCGCGATGTTTCGAATTAAGGCCTGGGCGTTCAGCGTCCCCGACGAACGGCCTTGCCTCTTACTTCCTGGCGCCGGGGGCACCCAATTTTCGCTGCAATCCCCGTGCCGGGTTGCAGCGCAATTGAGACAGCTATGCTGTCCTAACTCCGACCATGCCAAATTTTTTTCTATCACACAAGCGCGTGAAAGTCGCCCGCCCCATGCGTTGCCGATGCCGATGATGGCGGCCCACCGCCCCGGATTTGAAGCAAACGCGCCGCGATCCGGCCCAAGGACCGCCGGATTCAGCGCCGAGCTTGCGAGCCAGGGCAAAAGAGCAAAAACGCTCTGGCTGTCAGGCGATACAGGAGCGGACGTGCGATGAAGCGGTTCACGGGATGGGTGATGTCGGCCGGGCTGGTGCTGACGTCTGTGGGGGCCGCGCAGGCCCAGCTTATGGCGCCCGAGGCTAGCGGGCATCCGGCCTATTTGCTGGCATCCGATATCGATGGACCCTATGCGGCAATGCCGCCGGAAGCCGTCGAGCCGCGCTACGGGCCGATGCTGCTGCCGCCGCAGGAGGTCTACACCGTGCTCCGTGACAACGGGTTCTCGCCGCTCGGAATTCCGCAGCCGCGGGGCCTGTTCTACACCATCGCCGTGATCGACCGCGGCGGCGACGACGGGCGGCTGGTGATCGACGCCCGCAATGGGCAAATCATCCGCTTCGTGCCGGCGGGCCGGATCGGCGGCAATTTCGATGAGGGTGGTGGGGTCGGCTACGGTCCGGCAGCGCTGCCGCCGGTCGGCAATCTGCGGGGCGGCGTGCCGCGGCCGCCGGCCCCGGTGCCGCGGCTGGCAAGCCGAACGCCGTTGGTGCCGCTGCCAAAGGCCTCGCCACCGCATGCCGGCGAGCCGAAGCCGCAGGCGGCCGGGCCCGCTCCGGCGCCGGCGCAGCAATCGGCGGCAGTGCAGGCCGCGCCGGCAGCCCCACCGGCCGCAGCCTCCGCTCCGGTCCAGCCGGCGCCCGCCGCGCCGCAGATCCTGCCGACCCAGCCGATGCCGAAGGTGCAGGGGCTGGATTGAGCTTGGCCTGGCCCGCATCCCGAGGAGCCCGCCGCAGGCGGGCGTCTCGAAGCACGAGGGCGGGCCGGCACATCCAGCGAGACACCGCGCGCGGCTTCCTCAGCATGAGGTCATCGCTTGCTGCGCCCGGTTCGTTCAGACAAAAAACGCCCCGGGTTTTCCGGGGCGTTTTGCGATTTGGAGATTTGCGCGAAAAGGTCCGCCTCAGGCGGCGACCTTCTCGGCCGAGCCGTCGATCACCTGCGGAGCGGCCGCATGGGCGGTCGTGATCGGGATGCTGCGGGGCTTCTTGGCCTCGGGAATCTCGCGGACCAGATCGACATGGAGCAGGCCGTTTTCCAGCGAGGCGTTTTTCACCAGCACGAAATCGGCGAGCTGGAAGGCCCGCTCGAAGGCGCGCGCCGCGATGCCGCGATACAGCACCTCGGGTTTGTCCTTGGCGTTTTCATTGGCGGATTTTTCGCCCTTGATCGTCAGGGTATTTTCCTTGGCGACGATCGAAAGCTCGCCCTGCGAGAAGCCGGACACGGCAACGCTGATGCGATAGGTGTTGTCCCCGGTGCGCTCGATATTATAGGGCGGATAGCCGGGGCTGCCGTCCGCGGCGGCCTGGTCGAGCAGGGAAAAGAAGCGGTCGAAACCGACGGTGGAACGATAGAACGGGGTGAGATCGTAGCTACGCATGGGATAGTCCTCCATTGAGCGACTGTTGAAGTGAACCCGCCCGCCATCGGGCCGGGCTTTCGTCTTGCGTGCAGCCTGATGCTCCGGTTTCCCGAAACACTGGTAGCGGCCTGCACGAAGGTGATATGGGAGGGACCCGATGGCGTTCAAGAGGGCGGCAAAGATGCCGGTTTTTGACGCTCCCGCCCTTGATTTCCAGCACGTCCCACCTAGCCGGTCCGCTGCCCATGACGCTCGTCTCGATCCCCGCCAATCCGGTTCCGGAGGACGTCGTCAGCGGCATCATCAAGACCCCGGACGGCGCTGAACTGCGGTTCGCACGCTGGGCGCCGCCGGCGGGCCGCAAGGGGACGGTCTGCGTCTTCACCGGCCGCAGCGAGCAGATTGAAAAATATTTCGAGACGGTGCGCGATCTGCGCGACCGCGGTTTCGCGGTGGCGATGATCGACTGGCGCGGCCAGGGCCATTCCTCGCGGCGGCTGCGCGATCCGCGCAAGGGCTACGTCCACAATTTCTCCGATTACGAGGTCGACGTCGAAACTTTCGTGCAGCAGGTGGTGCTGCCGGATTGCCCGCCGCCGTATTTCGCGCTGGCGCATTCGATGGGCGGCGCCGTCATGCTGCGGGTCGCCCACGCCGGCAAGCGCTGGTTCGACCGCATGGTGCTGTCGGCGCCGATGATCGATCTTCCCGGCCACCGCACCGGAGTGCCGGCGCGCGCGCTGCTGCGTCTGTTGCGGCTGGCCGGCCAGGGCGGCCGCTATATTCCCGGCGGCAGCGACGCGCTGACCGGCAGCGATTCCTTCGTCAACAACCCCTTGACCAGCGATCCCGTGCGTTACGCCCGCAATGCCGCCATCCTTGCCGAAGACCCGACGCTCGGCCTCGGTTCGCCGACGGTGGCCTGGGCCGACACTGCCTTCAAGGCGATGCACGGCTTCCGCGCCGCCGACTACCCCTCGCGTATCCGCCAGCCGATCCTGATGCTGGCCGCCAGCAACGACAGCATCGTCTCGACGCCGGCGATCGAGGAGTTTGCCTATCACTTGCGTGCCGGCTCGCATCTGGTGATCGCCGGCGCCAAGCATGAAATCCTGCAGGAGCAGGACCGCTATCGCGCCCAGTTCTGGGCGGCGTTCGATGCCTTCGTGCCGGGCACGCCGCTGTTCGGCTGACGCCGCGCCAGCATGCCGGTCAGCGCAAGACGTCGTACAGCGCGGTGCCCGAAAGATAGATGCCGAGCAGGATCATCGCGATCAGGAACCAGCGGCGAAAGGCTTCCGGCTGCAGCCGCGCGCGCACCGACTGGCCGATGAACATGCCGGCGAAGGCGCAGACCATCGCGATGGCGCCCGGCAGCGCGGTCGCGGCGGTCAGCAGTCCGGCGCTGGTCAGATTGAAGGCGAGCGCCAGCGTCGCCACCGTGAAGAACACCCCGAGCGCCTGCACCAGTTCGTCCTTCTCCATGCCGATCGCCTGCATGTACGGCATCGAGGGGATCACCTGCACGCCGGTGGCGGCGGAGACCATGCCGGTGAGCAGGCCGACGATTCCGCCGATCCATTTTTCGTTCCGGCGGGCGACATGGAAGGAGAATTTGCTCAGGCCTGTGATCGCATAGATCACCAGCAACGCCCCGAGCACCACGGTGCCGTAGCGCGCATAGGGGCCGGTCAGCATGCCGCTGTTGAGCCAGATGCCGATGATGGTGCCGGCCATCAGCGGCCACAGCCGCCGCACGATGCCGCGCAGATAGGGACCGACGAAGGTCTGCCAGATGTTGGTGACGACGGCGGGCACGATGACGATGGCGAGCGCGTGCGAGGGCTGCATGGTGACGGCGAGCAGGCCCATCGACACCGTCGGCAGGCCAAGCCCGATCACGCCCTTGATGAAGCCCGCGAGCAGGAACGCCGCGGCGATCAGAATCAATAGAGGCTGGAACATCGGGACAGATTGACCGATCGGCGCCGATCCCACAATCTGCCGGTCGCTGAATCTGCCTTCGGCCGTGCCGAAGGCAGAATCCTGCGGCGGGGGATCGCGATGCATTTCGATCTGGTCGACCTCAAGCTGTTTATCGCCGTGGCGGACACCGGCAGCATCACCGGCGGCGCGCTGCGGGTGCATCTGGCGCTGGCCTCGGCGAGCGCCCGCATCAGGGCCCTCGAAGCAGGTGTCGGCGTCGCGCTGTTGAAGCGCGGCAGGCGCGGGGTCGAACTGACCGCGGCCGGCTCGAGCCTGCTCGAGCATGGCCGTCTCATCATCCACCAGGTCGACGCCATGCGCGGCGAACTCGCCGCCTATGCGCGCGGCCTGAAGGCCAATGTCCATCTGCTCGCCAACACCTCCGGCCTTTCCGAACATCTGCCGAAGGCGCTGGCGGCCTTTCTGGCCGAAAACCCCAATATCAGCGTCGAGGTCGAGGAGCGGGAAAGCGTCGACATCGCAGCCGCGATTGCCGGCGGCGCCGCCGACATCGGGCTCGCCGTCGATGCGGCACTGCCCGACGGCATCGAGCGGTTTGCCTTCTGCGATGACCGCCTGATGCTGGTGACGTCGCGCCATGACGACATCGGCACCCGCCGCCAGGTCGAGTTCGGCGAGGTGGTGGGCCGGGATTTTGTCGGCTTGCCGGCCGGCAGCGCGCTGCAGCGACATCTGGCCGGCCATGCCGCGCGGCTCGGCGCGCGGTTGCGATATCGCGCCCGCATGAGGGATTTCGACGCCATCTGCCAGATGGCGGCCGCCGGCGTCGGCGTCGCGGTGGTGCCGGAGGCCGCCGCCCGGCGCTGCGCGCGATCGATGAACATCCGGATGGTCCGGCTTCGCGACCCCTGGGCGAACCGGCAGCTGGCGATCTGCGCGCGCAGCCTCAAGGCGCTGCCCCGCCCGGCCCGGCAACTGGTCGAGCATTTGCGGGCCGCGGCCGCCCGGCGCCAGTCGATTGCGCGATGAGTTCGAGTTGCAACGACCCATTCCCACTTGCGGGGGACCGCCAGTCCCAGCCTCAGGGGCGCTGATGGCGGACCGGCGCCGGCTTCGGTCCCGGCGAAGCCAGGCTCAGGGATTTCCAGCTTGTCCGCATCGTTGCAGCAAGGAATGTTGCCGCGGGCACGGTGATGGCGGGAGTAATCCAGGATACCGGACGTTCTGGCCGAACTGCGCGTCCGCGCAAAGCGTCGGGCTGCGCGGCGGCCGCGCCGCCTGCGACCTCGATCTCGGCTGCGAGATCGAGCTGTAGCGGACCGCAGCGGAAGGCGCTGGCGCGGGCAAATGCCGGCTCCCCACCTGAAACTCCTGGACGGCAAGGCAGGTACCCGACCAGCGAGCGCTGCATCAACCCAAAACCAGCGCCGCTAGCCGTTGAGCAGCTTCAGCGCCGCTTCATGCACGCGCGGATCGCCGGCGGCGATGATGCGGCCGCCGCCCTGCGCGGGCTTGCCTTCCCAGGTGGTGACGATGCCGCCGGCCCCGGTGATGATCGGAATCAGGGCCGCGATATCGTAAGCCTTGAGTTCGGTCTCGACCACGAGATCGAGATGTCCGGCCGCCAGCATGCAATAGGAATAGCAGTCGCCGCCGTAGCGGGTCAGCCGCACCGCGTTTTCGACGCGGCCGAAGGCGGCGCGGTCGGCGCTGTTCATCAGCAGCGGGCTGGTGGTGAACGCGGTCGCTTCCTGCAATGATGCGCAGCGTCGCACCGCCAGTTTCCGTTCGCCCGAAGGTCCCTGGTATTGCGCCGATCCGCTGTCGCCGGAAAAGCGTTCGCCGATGAAGGGCTGGTGCATCATCCCGAACACCGGCGTGCCCTGGTGCAGCAGCGCGATCAGCGTGCCCCAGATCGGAAAGCCCGCGATGAAGGACTTGGTGCCGTCGATCGGATCCAGCACCCAGACATATTCTGCGTCCTCGCGCTCGCTGCCGAATTCCTCGCCGACAATGCCATGTTGCGGAAAATTCGCCTTGATCAACCGCCGCATCACCGCTTCCGCCGCGCGATCGGCCTCGGTCACCGGATCGAAATCGTGACTGGTGCTTTTGTTGTCGATGCTGAGCGAGGTTCGGAAGAACGGCAGGATGGTTTCTCCGGAGGAGGTCGCAAGCCGGCCGATGAAGGCAGTAAAATCGATGACCGTCACGGGCGCTTCCTTGCGGGCTGGAGAATGTGCCGGCACTTGCCTAGCCCAATCCCGCAAGCCATGCACGGCTAACGAATGCGGCAGGGCCCGCTGCGGAAGCCGGTATTCGGATTTCGAATCAATCGGCGCACGCTGCATTTTTGGATCACGGCGTCGATCACGAATTCGAGAGCATCCTCACCTCAGACCGGGGTAATCGCTGATTCGCTCCCGGAAATTCTTTTAACTTATTGAAAAAAATCGCGAAAAAATCGCCTTGCGGGTTTTTGCGGGCGGCTTTCCGGCGGCGGGATTTGTGCACCGGAAATGATTAAAAGGCCCTTGCGTTTTGTGCAGCGCGGTCGCATATTGTTGCGGTGCGGTAGCGCCTTGCGCTATCGCTGCCCTCCTTGGGCGTTTCCTCCCTAGACTTGGGCCGCTTGTTCATTCAAGCGGCCCTTTTTTCTTGCCGCTTTTCCTGCCGCTTTTTCTTTTCGGTATTTTTCCCGGCGTAGTTGCCGCTTTTTTTGCCGCTCATTTCGCCCGTGGCGCTTTGTTGCGCTATTCCGCGGCGGCCTGGAATGGTCCGAGATCGCCGAGCGGAACCATGGCCAGCGCGTCGGCCAGCTTGGCGAAGTCCGCGGCCACCTGCGCGAATCTCGGCCCGCGTTCGCGCCGCCTTTCGTCCATGTAGATCGCACGGTTGAGTTCGAGCTGGATGGCATGCAGGCCGCTGGCGGGATTGCCGTAATGCTCGGTGATGAAGCCGCCGGCATAGGGCTTGTTGCGCCCGACCGAATAACCCAGCGCGCCCATGGTCTCCTCGACCGTGTCGGCAAGCAGGGCTGCGCAACTGGTGCCGTAGCGGTCGCCGATCACCACGTCCGGCCGCCGCGGCTCGTCGCGCGACACCCCGACCGACGGCATCGAGTGGCAATCCACCACCACCACGGTGCCGAAACTCTGGTGCGCCTTGTTGATCAGCCGCCGCAGCGCCCGGTGATACGGCTTGTAGAGCGCCTCGATCCGGCCCAGCGCGTCGTCGACGCTGAGGCGCTCGCGATAGATCTCCTGTCCGTCGCCGACCACGCGGGGGATGGTGCCGAGACCGCCGGCCACGCGCATCGATCGTGTATTGGCGAAGCTTGGCAGCCGCCCGATGAACATCCTGGGATCGAGCTCGTAGGGCTCGCGGTTGACATCGACATAGGAGCGCGGAAAATTGACCCTGACCGTCGGAAAACCATGACCGCTCAGCGCCGCGATCAACTCGTCCATGAAAGAATCCTCGGAGCGCCGCAGCGCGCCGAGATCGATTCGCGAGGCGGTGAGGAATTCGTCCGGATAGACCGAGCCGGAGTGCGGAGAATTGAAGATGATGGGCGCCCGCCATGCGGCCGGCTCCACGATCACGAAGGGCGGCGACAGTTCGCCATCAAGCTCGGTCATCCCTGGGCGCCGTCCCTGAATCCGCTGCACTGGTAAAGCCGATTTCTGCCAGAAACACGGAGGTTTTATGGGCGCATTGTCGGTAATCGCAACCGTCCTGCCAAGCGAAAAAAGGTTTTTGCCGGCTGGAACTTGTCGCGAGTGGCGGAAATCGCCCGGCTGAATTGATTTGCTGCGCGTTCCGGTCCAGAAATAGCCGCCGCGCTGCCGGCCGCGCTCCTTGCCTTCACCCGAAATTTACCCTCTGTCGGGCTTAGTGAGCGGATTGATCCTCTGAATGGGATTCGACGACCAACCGCCATGCACAAAATCCTCCTCGCCGAAGACGACAACGACATGCGCCGCTTCCTGGTCAAGGCACTGGAAAATGCGGGGTTTCAGGTCTCCTCCCATGACAACGGCCTGTCGGCCTACCAGCGGCTGCGCGAGGAGCCGTTCGAAATGCTGCTGACCGATATCGTGATGCCCGAAATGGACGGCATCGAGCTGGCGCGGCGCGCCTCGGAACTCGATCCCGACATCAAGATCATGTTCATCACCGGCTTTGCCGCCGTCGCCCTCAACTCCGATTCGGAAGCGCCCAAGAACGCCAAGGTGCTGTCGAAACCAGTGCACCTGCGCGAATTGGTCAGCGAAGTGAACAAGATGCTGGCGGCCTGATTCGCGCCGGCAAATCCAGGGGAGCATCCTTCCAAGCGTCCTTGCCTGCCCGCTTTGGAGCCGATATACGGACCGAACCCGTCGGTTGCTGGTTTCAGGGCGCGTAGCTCAGCGGGAGAGCACCTCGTTGACATCGAGGGGGTCACAGGTTCGATCCCTGTCGCGCCCACCATCCCCCCCTCGAGATGATCCAGTCGAAACAGGAGGGGGCTTGCGGTTTTCGCAACATCCCGCCTCAGCGCCTGCTCCACAGCCAAGCCAGCATCGAGACCACCGCCAGCAGGATGATCACCGCGCCATAGGCATAGGCCGTGGTGGAGAGCCCGATTCTGGGGACCGCGAGCCCGGCGGCGACCGCGGGCAGGCTGAAGGCGAGATAGGACTGCAGGTAGAAGGCCGACAGCAGTCCGGCGCGCTGGTCGGGGTGGGCGGTCGGCAGCAGCGCCCGCATCGTGCCCGAGAAGATCGCGCCGAATCCGAATCCGGCGATCACGGTCCCGGCCAGCAGCAGCGCCACCAGGTGCTGCGCGATGCCGGCTAGCGACACCGCGACGCCGACCGACAGGGCGACCGGTCCCAGCACCACGAGAAGCCGCGCCGGCCACTCGCTGAATCCCGCCACCGCGATCGCCGCACTCAGCATCAGGGTCGCCACCACAAGGCCGCCGACCCAGGGCGAGACCACGCCCATTGTGGAGGCCACCACCGTCGGCATCAGCGACAGATAGAAGCCGCCGAGCGCCCAGGTCGCGATGTTGGCCGGAGTGAGCCGCAGCAGCACTGGCCGGGACTGGCTGGGAACGCCGAGACGCGGCCGCAGCGACGCCAGCGCGCCTGGCTTGCGGGCGGCACTTTCGGGCAGCGCGAACAACAGCGCCGCCATCAGCACCGTGACGCCGAGCAGCACGTCGTAGACGAGGTGCAGCGGATCGGAGGCGAAGGTGAGCGCAGCCGCGGTGCCGAGCGCGCCGGCGGTCATGCCGAGAAAGACGGTGACGCTGTTGAGCAGCGGTCCACGCCGCCGGTCGGTATCGAGGATCGCGGCGCCCAGGGCGGTGATGCCGGTGCCGACGCTCAGGCCCTGCACCGCCCGGGCCAGGATCAGTTGCCCGACATCGCCGGCGTGCGCGAACAGCAGCATGGCCGCGGCGTTGAGCAGCAGCGCCGCCAGGATCACCGGCCGGCGCCCGACATAGTCGGACAGTCCGCCGACCGTCAGCAGCGCCGCCAGCAGGCTGACCGCGTAGACGGCAAACACCACGGTGATCATCAGCGGGGTGAGATGCAGGGATTGCTGATAGAGCCGGTACAGCGGCGTCACGGCGCTGCTGCTGGCGGCGATCAGCATGGCGCCGGCGACACCGAAGCCGGTCATCGCGCCGGGCGGCAAGCTGCGTTTTTCGGCGTGGGCTTTGACCGAGGCGACTTGCATGCCCGTCTCCTTAAAGCTAACTTATTGCGTTAGCGATATAGACGGGGTATCTACTTAACGCAACATCTTTGCGTTAAGATGTTCGTCATTCCGGGCATCCGTCTCCAGTCGGCGGTCGCCGACGTGAAACGCAGGCCCGGAATCCATATCGCCCGCAGGGGTTAGGGATTCCGGGCTCGCGCCAGAGCGCGCGCCGGAATGACGCGGTGGCTGGGTTGTCGGGAGCGCGGTGTTGGCGGTGAAAGAGCGCATCAGGGTCGGCGGACGCAGCGCGCGGATCCAGAGCGCGGTGCATCAGGCGGTGAAGAAACTCAGTGCCGCGGGCTGCCGCGACGAACTCACCGTGCCGCAGATCGCCGCGGAAGCCGGGGTCACGCCCTCGACGATCTACCGGCGCTGGGGCGACCTCGCTACGCTGCTCGCCGATGTCGCGGTCGAGCGGTTGCGGCCGATCGCCGATCCCGAAGATACCGGTTCGGTGGCCTCCGACCTGCGGCTGTTCATCGAACAGTACATGGAAGAGATGTCGTCGGAGGTCGGCCGGGCGCTGATCCGGGATGTGTTCGCGGTTTCTTCCGGCGAAGCCCAGGCCGGCCAATGCGCGCATTTCACCTGCGACCATCTCACCACCATCGCCGAGCGGGCCAGGGCTCGCGGCGAGGCCGCCTTCGACGTCGACGAGGTCATCGACCAGGTGATCGCGCCGATCATCTATCACATCCTGTTCGGCAACCGCGAACTGACCCCTGAATACTGCCGCAGCCTGCTGAGCCGCGTGACATCGCTGCAGCCGGCCGCGGTCGCGACCGCCGCCGCTGCCGTCGGCCGCAGGCGGCCGACCAGGCGTGCCTAATGTGTGATCGGCTTTGGATCCGGTCGGCGTCCCATCGTGCCCCGGACGTGGTGCCGCACGCCGCAGCACATCCTGGATACGAGCGCGCCCGAAGTGCTGCCGTGAGCTTGCCGAACCTTGCCCGATGATCCCGCTTTGGGTGCCGGCTATTTGGCGCCGCGCATGACGTGATAGCTGAGTTCGCCGGGATCGCTGAGGTCGGGGACCTTCCAGCCATCGAGGTCGTACTCGGCCATGCATTCCTCGGCGAAACCCTTGAACTTGTCGGCATTGCCGGAGGCCTGGGCGCCGAACAGGCAGTAGCGCCGGATCTCCTCGGTGGAGCCGCCGTAGTTGATTTCGTAGAGTTCGTGCCGGCCGCCGAACTCGCTGGCCAGGCAGTCCCACAACAATTTGAGCAGCTTGACGCGCTCTTCGGCCTTGTAGCCGTTGGAGCCGCGCAGATACTGGTCGAGATAGGGCCGGATTTCCGGATTCTTGAAATCGCGGGCGTGGCTGTTGAGATAGATCAGGCCGGAGGCGACGGTCTGCTCGATCAGGTACTTGACCCGCGTGTAGGCCATCGTGGCGACGATCTGATAGGCGTTGCCGGGATCCATGTTCGGCAGCACGTAATCGCCGATCCACGGCTTCGGATCGCGCACCATGGCGTCGGAGAGTCCCCAGAACAGGTTGCGCCAGGCGATCACCTCGCCGACATTGGCCTGCACGCCGCGATAGTCCTTGGTGCCCGCGGCCTCGGTGGCCTTGAGCAGGAGCCCGGCGATGAAATCGAGTTTGACCGCGAGCCGGGTGCAGCCGTGCACGACGAAGCGCGGCAGGAAGCCGGTGCGCGGAAAGAAATTGTTGGCCTTCTCGAGGTCGCCATAGACGAACACGTTCTCCCAGGGCACCAGCACCTTGTCCATGATGAAGACCGCGTCGTTCTCGTCGAGACGACTCGACAGCGGATAGTCGAACGGACTGCCCATCGCCGTCGAACTCATCTCGTAGGAGGTGCGGCAGATGAACTTCACGCCCGGCGAATTGGTCGGCAGCATGAACACCGCGGCGAACTTCTTGTCCTGCACCGGGATCAATCCGTGATGCGCGACGAAGGTGTAGTTGGTCAGCACCGAACCGGTGGCGACCACCTTGGCGCCGGAGATGATCAGGCCGGCATCGGTCTCCTTCTCGACATGGCAGCAGACGTCGCTGACCTCGTTCGGCGGCCGGTCGCGGTCGATCGGCGGATGGATGATGGCATGGTTGATGAACGGCACCCGCTCCTGGCTGAATTTGTACCAGCGCCGGGCGTTGTCCTGGTAGGGAGCGTAGAATGCGTCATTGGCGCCGAGGGTGGCGAGAAACGCCGCCTTGTAATCCGGCGAGCGGCCCATCCAGCCATAGGTCATGCGCGCCCATTCGGCGATGGCGTCGCGGCCGGCGATCAGGTCGGCTACGGTCTTCGGCGCCTTGAAGAAGGCATGCGTCATGCCGCCGTTGCCGGTGTCGGTCGGCAGCAGCAGCTTTTTCTTGCGCTTGTCGTCATGCAGCGCGTCGAACAGCCGCGCCACCATCCGCGCGGTGTTGCGGAACGCCGGATGGGTGGTGACGTCCTTGACGCGCTCGCCATAGATGAAGACCTCGCGGCCGTCGCGCAACGACTCGATATATTCCGCGCCGGTCTGCGGCTGGCTCACCTGCACCTGGCCGATGTTTTCCGAACGCCGCGCCACCGCCGCGCGCTCGCCGCCGCCGTTGGTTTTCACCGGCTTCGCCATGGCCGCCTTGGTTGTCGTCGCCTTTGCCATCGTGTCCTCCCCTGGAATTCGACCGCTGCGATTTTCCGCGTTTGTTCGATATTCGAACTTATGTGCGGAATGCGAACCGAAACGATACGGTCTTCACCGCGCCCTGACAAGACGACCTGCGCGCAGAAAAATTTCTTCTGCGGACCAAACCTCATCCTGAGGAGAAGCGATGCGTCTCGAAGGATGGCCGCGGAGGACGGCCGTGCAAGCCGCCATCCTTCGAGACGCAAGCCGTCGCCCCAGGGGCGACGGCTTTCTCCTCAGGATAAGGTCAGAGAGCCTGCGACCGACCGGTTATGGAATCGCTCGACTGGTCTGGATGTGGGCCGGGGCTTGCGAGATCCGCTGTGCGATGCGCCTCAGCTCGGGGAGAAATCTTTCGCGCATCTCGTTGCGCGTGGTCCGCGTGGTGTGGGCCGACAGGTTGATGGCGCCGACCGCCTGTCCGGTCCGGTCGAGGACCGCGACCGCGATCGAGCGCAGCCCGCGCTCGAGTTCCTCGTCGACGATCGAAAATCCCTGCTCGCGGTCGGCGCAGACGCGGTCGAACAGCGCCTGCATGTCGGTGATGGTGTAGGGCGTATAGGCCTGGATCGGCGCCGAGCGCAGCCGCCGCCAGATT